>OLQR01000006.1_pt1 | contig 207183 bp, 179 predicted proteins | sample 1671881 | NCBI WGS metagenome assembly OLQR01 (sample SAMEA3136623, study PRJEB25190) | human gut metagenome | biome: human gut; feature: human-associated habitat; material: faeces | place: Austria | collected 2013 | reverse complement strand
TAAAATATCATCTTCAAAATGCAAAAAATCATGGTGTAACACAAAAAGAGATTGCTGCAGTGATCACACATGTCGCATTCTATGCAGGTTGGCCAAAAGCATGGGCTGTTTTCAATCTTGCAAAGGAAGTGTGGGAAACAGGCGAAGGAGATTTGCCATACGAAGAGGAAGCGATGCGGGCGCATGCAAAAGAGATGGTATTTCCAATTGGTGCACCAAATGATGGTTTTGCACAGTATTTTTCCGGTAGAAGTTTTCTTGCACCGATTTCTACTTCTCAGGTTGGAATTTTCAATGTGACATTCGAACCTGGATGCAGAAATAACTGGCATATTCATCATGCGAAAAGTGGCGGGGGACAAATTCTGGTATGCGTTGCTGGAAGAGGATATTATCAGGAGGAAGGCAACGAAGCTATAGAAATGAAGCCAGGTGACTGCATTAATATTCCTACAGGTGTTAAACACTGGCATGGTGCTGCACCGGATGAATGGTTTTCTCATCTGGCAATAGAGGTTCTGAGCGAAAATGCTTCTAATGAATGGCTTGAACCGGTAAGTGATGAAGAATATGGGAAATTACAATAGGTGAATGAAATGTTTGATAGAAGTATGGTATTGAATAATGGAGTGAAAATTCCACAGCTCTGCATTAGATATACGCTTCAGCTTGGTGCAATTTCTTTGCCAAAAACAGGTAATCCTGAACATATGAAGAGTAATGCCCAATTAGATTTTCAAATTAGTGCTGAAGACATGGAACTGTTAAAGAATTTTAAAAAAATTAAGAGCTATGGTGACAGTGGAATTTTCCCTGTTTATGGTGGAAAGATGTAAGAAATTTAACAACAAACGGCTAATCCGTTGGAAATCCAAATATTGAATAACAACTTAATATCATGTATAGCAAAGCTATAAGATTTTAAAAATGGAGTCTTATAGCTGTTTTTTTTGCATTTGCTCACTGTATTTTACCCTCTGAGCGATAGTTCCAATGCAGAATATCTGTTGTGGAACGGAAACCGTGTGCAGATCAAGAAAGATTTGAACGATTTGTAGATACACTTAGTGCACTATAAAAAGACAAAGATGAAAAAATAAAAAAAGGAGATGTTCGAGGTGGAGACAACGTGATATACTAACAATATCATGTTGCGTCCCCTTGGAGGTAGAATATGATTTCAAAGAGACGTGTATGAATGCTGGAAAGCCAGTATTTACAAGGCTTTGAGAAGATATAAGGAGATAAAATGAGCAAGATAAAAGTGTTATTCATCTGCCACGGCAAGAGGTGTTGATTTAATGGAATTTCTTTGATTTATGCGAACTCTTAGATGGAGTGCACAATTTTTACAACGGATTTACAACTTTTGAAAGATTTTCCGATATGATGTGTTTTATATTATAAAAATAATAGGAGAAGAGATAAAATGATTTATATTGCTGAGTATGAAGGATATGAAAATAATGAGCATAAATTAGAGATAACAGGAAAAACTGTAAGCAGAGAAGAATATGATGATTTTATGGCAAATTTTAAATTTTATGGACAATATCATCAGTTTAAAGAAATACATGAAATTTGTTTGGAATCTAATCTTGATTTGATGAATTTCTTGTCTGTTAAAAATTTGAATAATATATTACGTACAAGAAATGTAAATCATGAAAAGATTTTACAAACAGGGAATAAATTGCTTCTTAATTATTGTACAGTCATAAAAATCATGGTTGAGAAAATAGAGTCCTATTTAAAGCATAATAAAGCAGATGAAATTGATGAGTTTAAAACCTTCTGTTCAAATTTTTACGATAATACATTTGCTTATAGATTCTTTATGCGATTAAGGAATTATATTATACATAATGGTATGCCATTTACAAAAATTACAAGTGCAATATATAAGGATTGTAATTTATACATTGATAGAAATAATTTGTTAAAATGGTCTGGATGGAGTACTGTTAAAAATGATTTAGAAAAAATGACAGAGAATGATATTGCGGTACAACCATTTTTGCAAGAGATTGGCGCCTCTATATATGCAATTTATTTGCAGAGCCTTTATTATTTGGCACCAGGTGTGATTAAGTCTCTTCAAAATATTGATAAATTCCTTGCAATGTATAATGTTAAAAGATTTGATTTTATTGAATTTGAATCTGATGAAGATTTCAAAAATGGTAAGTATGAGTATCATATTGTACCTTGGGGAAGTTTAATACAATGTATTGAAGAACTTAACAAACATCCCAATATTAATATTAACACGAAAAAAGATTAATGATGATGTTTCAGAAATAGGGATTGGGAGAATAGTTTATGTAAACAACGGAGAATAAATAGAATTTATTTGATATAAATGAAGATAACGGATCTTTATTTGATAAAGTTTTAGAAGTAAAGGAAAATATTATGAGTTTGAATGATATATTGAAAATTACGTTGACGATAATTGGATGTTTTGGTGGAGTAGGGGCAATCGTTAGTGCCACAGTGAAATTTACATCCGAAAAATAGCAGAGCGTTTAGAAAAGAAGTATGAATTGAGATTAAATAAAGAATTAGAAGAATTCAAAAATAAATTAGAAAACAAGTCTTATGTTAGCAAAACTCGATTTGATACTGAATTCAGTATATATAGGCAATTATCTGAAAGTACAGTAATTATGGTTAAAGAAGTGAGCCAGTTATTCCCTCGTTTTACACGTGACACAAGAGATGATTACGATACATATAAAAAGAAATTCGATTCAGCAATAGACAAAACAGTAATTGCACAAGATTCTTTAGCATCCAATGCACCGTTTATTTCTAAAGACATATACAATAAATTCGATGAGATAGAAAGAAAATGCAAAGAACAAATAGAAGACTTTATTGATTTTCGCTTAAGAGACGATTGTAAGCAGTATATTGAGGAATGTAGAGCTGAATATAGGAATGCGTTCAAACGAACATCAGAAATTCAAAATGATTGGAACGAACTATTAGAAGAATTAAGAGTATATCTTTCTAGTTTGGAAGTTGTGTAAGAAATTATTATAATTCTAACAGTGGCGTACAAATACAATAGGAAAAAGTATCAAAAAAATCGGAACGCTGATTATACACAATGTCATTAACTTTAGCAAAAAGCAGAAATCGTAAGCGTTTATAAATGATGATTCCTGTTTTTTGATCTCCCGTTTTTCATTCATGTAATATGATTACTTCACGCTGATTTCAAATTTCAAGATTGCCTTTATCATTTCTGTATGAATTTGACCTTTTAATTCTTCATCAATCTGCATAATGATTTTACCACTTTCAGAGTGGTAAAACGGACGCAAGCATAATTTACAGATATAAGCGTCATAAAACTTTAAAATCTCTCTTATGGCAGTTTCGTTTCCGGCAGACGCTTTATATATTACTTCTAGTGTGGGATAGCCATATTCTTTTCTCATTGGTTCAATTCCTTTTTTTCAATAGTACCTTTAATTTCTTCAATCCGTTACTTCTTCTGCGATAAACAGCAGGACGTGATATATGATATAATTCTGCGATTTCTTGGTCGCTCATGTTTTGAAAATAGTGTAATAAAATTACATCACGCTCTTTACTCGATAACTTATATAAAGCAACAGCCAGTTTTTCATTTGATATTTGCATTGTGAAATTCAGAACTTCAAAAGAAATGTAATCACAAGAATATTTATCCGTAGTTCCACATTCAAGATTTTTCGTATCTGATAATTCACAGAATAAAATTTCATGCTTGGAACGTCTTGCAAACTGTCTGCTTCTACTTTTTACTGTGCATTTGATAACAGTCATCATCAAAGCATTGAACTGTATTCTAACGATATGCTCGAAAGAAGATGAGTTCATAATCTTATCTCTACATATGTTGAAAGATATAAACGGAAATACCGCCTATATCTTTTAGAAATACGAAAAAGTGAGCATTAAAAAGCCCATACAAAATAACCTATTGTACGAGCGTTGACATTACAAAAATATTCTTTTTTCAAGAAAGACGGTTTGATTTATTTACATATTTATTGTTACTCGACACAATAACGTAAAATTGTTTTTAACTTACTTTTAAGAACACGATTAGCATTATTCAAGTAAATTTCCCTATGATAATTGGTAGAACGAACCAAACCATTTTCTTCAGCAAGTAGATTCATCTTTTGAAAAGATATAGGTTCATCATCATATGCACCTATATGTAGAACTTCTATACTTTTTGCGTTCTGCATTGTGTCGAAAAATATTTGTTCATATAGACTATTCGGCTTTTTGATTTTCAATCGTTCTAATGCGTTGAAAACTATGTCTTTTGTAATAACATCGGGCTGACGTATCATAATTGTATATTCTAACTGGTTCTTATCTAACTGTTGGGTATCGCCTATATCGTTCCAAATCGCCTCTAATGGATATACGGTATAATCGCTAATTTCATTGGTAGAAATAGTATTTTTATATATCATTTTGATGCTATAAGCCAAAGAATATAAAGCGGATACTTTATCTGAAAATTCTTTGTCGTTCGGGTTTCCTTTTCCCTTAATCATAATAAATTGTTGTATAGGAATATCTACTATGCGTGGAGATTGTTTTACTCCGTATAAATCCTTTTCGTGTTTCTTCCATTCATGTTTCATATTTGATTCTCCTTATCTTAATTAAGAAGATTATACAAAACATAACTTGACGACCTCTGTCATGTTTGATATTTTTCTTGGATTTTTTTAAGTTGAGATTGAATATTCTTCCTTATTTCTTGTGGTTCTATGATTTCTACATATTCGCCAAAAGAAAGAATATATGAGTAAAGTATGTTGCTGCTTGGTAATAAGGTTGTTACAAATAAAAAATCATTTTGTTCTATGATACTGTCCCGTGGAAATTCATCATATATGCGAAATGCCATTTCCTTGTCAAACTTTAAAGTTACAGTAATAAGGTTCTCTTGCTTTATAGATGTATTGACCGAAGGAATAGTATCGGGTGGTGTAAAATGTTCTTCTGTAATTTTAAGATGTTCAATTCTTGTGAGCTTAAAAAGTCGGTAGTCTTTTCTAAGCATACAAAATCCATATACATACCACGATTTACTTTTAAAAATGAGTTTTAGAGGTTGTATATAACGGAAAACAGTGTGTTCTCTATTGCTACAATATTCAAAAGAAATAATATATTTATCCAAAATGGCAGTTTTAATATCATTAAAAATGTTTTGTGCAGGTTGTCCTTGTATCCAATCCGAAAAATCAACTTCAATCCAGTTCGTTGTTTTCATATGGAAAAGTGCTCCTAATTTTGTTAATAATTCATTTGTATTATTGCTATTTGCGACAAACAATGCCTGCAAACCACTTAATATTTGCTCTTTTTCTTTTGTTGATAGCATTGACCTGGCTAAGGTAAAATTTTCATCAATGATAATCCCACCGTTTTTCCCTTGTGTAGCATAAATAGGAATACCTGCACTGCTAATAACATCAATATCTCGATAAATTGTTCTTACTGATACTTCAAATTTTTGAGCTAATTCTGGGGCTGTTGATTTTCCTTTTTCAATTAAGTAATAAACAATTTTAAATAATCTGCTTTCCTGCATAGTTTTTCACTTCCTTTCATTCATCATATAAAACATGACATTATAATGTCAAGAATAAAGTATACCTGTTCTTTCTTCCTCTTGATTACGCACCACAGAAAATGAAAAGCCCTGTCAAGAGCTTTGCCGTAAACGCGCAATAGCACGTACCTTTTTTTATTAAAATTACTCTGCTATCATTATCCTATACAAAATATAAAAAGTCAAAAAAGTTAAGTACTTAACTTTTTGTACTTGGATAGGAGATGATCACATAAAAACTCAACCAAGTTTAATTGCTTCACAAGTTCGACTTCAGCAATGGGCCAGACAGATCCATGAATGCAAATTACGTCTGGCAGGCATGAAGGTTGAAACATGGTGCAGACAAAATGGAATCACAAAGGCTAACTACTATTACAGACTCCGCCGTGTCCGTGAAGCTTATATTGAAACAACTCAGAGTTCTGAAACTACTTTTGTGGAACTTCCTGTTATGTCTGAATCAGAAAAATCTGAAAAACAGGAGTCAAAAAACCTGCCTGTGGCACGGATCCATACTGATGACAATCTGTCAATTGATATTTTTTCTTCTATATCTGCAGAACAGATCCAGTCACTGATAGGAGCAGTTACGAATGTTAAATGATGCTCATGGATTTAAAAAGATCTATATTGCCACAGGTTACACAGATCTAAGACGTGGGATTGACGGACTGGCAGCGATCATCCGTTTCCAGTTCGATCTGGATCCATTTGACCGGAATACACTGTTTCTTTTCTGTGGAAGACGGAGTGACCGGATCAAGGCACTGCTCTGGGAAGGTGATGGATTTCTTTTAATGTACAAGAGACTTAATATCGGTGCGTTTAACTGGCTACGGTCCGCAGATGAAGCTGTTGAGATCTCACAGGAAGAGTATGAGCGACTGATGCAGGGCTTTGAAGTGATCGCAAAACGTCCGATCACAGAAATGAAACATCCACCGACAGAACTATAGTACTTGTGCAATCTGTTGATCTTTCAAAAAGTTTTTATGGATAAAACGCAAAGAAAAAGATCTATACAGAAAGATCATCCACAAAGATCTGATATACTGCATTTTTCTGGTCAAAAAATATCAGATCTGTTTCAATATTGTGGACAGCCGTATGAAAAAGCCAGCAGTTTCTGACTTTTTCATAGAGTTATCCACCGTCAGAATGACGAATGAAGGGAACTTAAGGATTCGCAAAAAACATCTGTATCTGCTATAATCAGAGTAAGAAAAGGAGAACTCTGAATGGCATTTAAATATACAGAAGATCAACTGAATAAGATGGATAAGGCACTCCTGATCGAACTGTTTCTTGGATTACAGGATCAGATGGAAGAACTGACAAAGGAAACCCATGCACTGAACCAGAAGATGCAGCTTCTTATGGAACAGGTGGTTCTGGCAAAACATCATCGTTTTGGAAAATCTACCGAACGTATGGAGGATACGATACAGATCAGCTTTATGGAGATCGATGGAAAGATCGTATTTTTTAATGAAGCCGAAGCCGTCGGTGATCTTGATATGGAAGAACCAGAGAAACTGGAACTAAAAAAAGGATCCAGAAGGAAACAGGGAAAAAAGGATCAGGATCTTTCAGGACTGCCGGTAAGACGGATCGATCATTATCTGAGCGAACAGGAACTTGAAGATGAGTTTGGAGAAAACGGATGGAAACAGCTGCCGGATATGATATCCAGACAGTATTGTTTTGTTCCGGCAAAAGTTGAGATCGAGGAACATCATATCGGAGTCTATGCAGATAAAAAAGATGAACATATGGTAAGAGCACCGCATCCAAAGGCGTTGCTGCATGGAAGTCTTGTGTCACCATCTCTTGGAGCAGCGGTCATGAACGGAAAATATGTCAATGCCGTTCCATTGTATCGACTGGAAAAAGAATTCGAACGTTATGGACTGGCGATCAGCCGTGCTAACATGGCAAACGGGATGATGCGGTTAAGTGAAGAATATCTTTCTGTATTTTATGATCATCTGCATCGGAAGATCTATGATTTCGATGTGATAGGTGCGGATGAAACGCCAGTGGAAGTGAACAAGGACGGACGACCAGCCGGAAGTAAGAGCTATATATGGGTATATCGTTCTGGAGGGATTAGCAGCACACATCATATCGTACTTTACGAATATCAGAAGACAAGAAATGCATCACATCCTGTAAGATTTCTGAAAGATTATGAAGGGATCTGTGTAACAGACGGATATCAGGTATATCATAGTGCTGAAAAGACACTGGAACATGTAACGATCGCAGGATGCTGGGTGCACGCCAGAAGGTATTTTGACGAGGCATTAAAGATCATCCCCCAAGCTGTCAGATCCAAGTCATGGGGATATCTGGTAATGAAACAGATCCAAGCAATCTATCGGGAAGAAGGGAAGCTTAAGGATCTGAAAACCGAAGAAAGATTAAAGCAGCGTCAGTTGGTGATCAAGCCACTGGTAGATGCTTTGTTTGCATACGCAAAACAGCATTAGGTTCCGGTCGGGACACAGGGAAAACTTGCCAGAGCAGTGACATATCTGTTAAATCAGGAAAAGTATCTGCGGGTATTTCTAGAAAATGGGGAAGTGCCGATGGATAACAATGCAAGTGAACGTGCGATCCGTGGATTCTGTATCGGGAGAAAGAACTGGCAATTGATCGATACGATCCGTGGAGCTGAGAATTCAGCGATCATCTACAGCATTGCAGAAACAGCCAAAGCAAATGATCTGAAACCATATGAATATTTTGAACATTTGCTGACAGAGATTCCAAAACATATGGAAGATACCGATCGTTCATTTTTAGATGACTTACTTACATGGTCAGAAAAGTTACCAAAAGAGATCAAAAAGACAAACAAGAGGTCATGAAAAAATAATCTTTTGTTTGTCTAGGTACGTGCTATTGTGCGTTTACGCTTTGCCACCATAGGTGGTGCTTTGCACTCTTGATTGGGCTTTTTCTTTTCTGTATCTTATGGCAAGAGTGTCCTTATCCATGAAAAACGGGTGGCTGGATGATGAAAATAGGGCGTACATTATTTATACTGTGGATGCCATTATGGAAGATTTGGGATGTTCTAAACCTACCTGTACGAAAATTATGCGTGAGCTGGATTCTGAAAATGGCATTGGATTGATTGAGAAAAAACGGAGAGGGCTTGGTAAACCGGACATTATTTATGTGAAAAACTTTTTTTCTGTTCCAGATGAAAAAGAAGAAAACGAGCCTTCAAACCCTGATGTTTCCACAGAAGTAAAAAAATTTAACTTCAAGAAGCAAAAGAATTTAACTTCTGGAAGTAAAGAAATTGTACCTCAAGAAGTAAACGATTTTTTCCCTAATTATAACAATACTAACCATAACAATTTTAATTATAACGATATGAATTATACCAATCCTATCAATCAATCTGGTAATGAGAGTAAGACGGAAAAAAGGATTGATTTGATGGATGATGTCAATGCATACATAGAACTGATTAAGGAGAACATCGAATATGAGCATCACATGAAGTACGATGACTGGCAGAACAGGGTTTTGTATGAGGAGCTTTTTGAGGTTATCTGTGAGGTAGTGTGTGTAAAACGTACAACAATTCGGATTGCAGGAGAGGACTATCCTTATGAGCTTGTAAAGTCAAAATTCCTAAAACTGAATAGTGGACATTTGAAGTATGTGATTGGCTGTATGCATGATACAAATACGAAAATATCCAATATCAAGGCATATATGGTTACTGCTCTTTATAATGCACCCTCAACGATGAACCATTATTATCAGCAGGAAGTGCAGCACGATATGTACGGAGGTGGCTGGCATGAAAAAGGTATTGTTTAAAATAATTATTCCCTTAATTGTTCTTGGAGTGTGGGCACTGACGTGTTATCTGGTCTGTAATAAAGCAGGTGGTTTTGATTATTTCCTTTATTGGATTTTGGTCGGCTGTCCTTATGGCATCAGAAAAATGTGTATGTTTCTTGTGCCAAAGAATTTTGGGATTGCCGGAAGCATAGGAATCTTGGCACTGAACTGTATTGTTGGAGGACTGATTGGTGGTATTATTGTTCTTGTGAGGATTATCGTTATATTTACGGAGATAATAAAAGTAATAGCAGGACACTTCTGGACACAATGTCCAAAGGTGTAAAAGAAAAAGGCAACAAAAAAGGCATTGTCAATTAATCATGAACAATACCTCTACTTGTCATCTGGAACATATTCCATAATATCTTCAATCCGGCAGTCAAGTATCTGACATAGCCTGTTCAGAATAATGGTCTTTACCACCATATTTTGCCGGAGTCGCTGAAGCTGTGCTTTGTCAATACCATAGTTTTTAATGAGCTGGTACTGACTGATGTTCTTAGCCTTAAGCGTTTGCCAAAGTGGATCGTATTTAATCATACAGGCAACTCCTTTCCTACCTTGTATTTTAACGGTAGGGAACTTATAATAATATGGTGCGTGTAAGCACTATAAAGTATGTAAATGGTAAAGACAATAATGGTTTATTTCTGAAGAATGAGGATATAGATGCAGGTAGTGTGGTTTTGAAACAGGAGGTCGGTTAATTGTGAAAGAAAAATACATTACAGACGACGAAAAAGAAAAATGCAGAAAAGTTGCAGATACTTTTGCAGAGCTGTATGAGATAGAAAATATACTTGTTGTAGATGCCGGAAGATACGGATTTGTTAAATTGCAGTATTATAAACCGCCGCAAGGTTTTGAAGATGCAATCACCTTTACGGATAGCAAAAGTATGTTTGAAAATCTGTGGGAGGAATGGTTTGATACGCAGCTTTTTCTTCTGGCAAAAGGAACACCAATGGCTGGAATGGGATACAGTGAAATATTTGAGTGTCTACCAAAAGAAAAACAGAAGGAGCTCATCGATAAAAAAGTTGAGTTTGTAAGAGTAGCAGGAATCGAATAAAAGGGAAACAGCGTCAGAGCAGTTATGAGTGAAATACTTGTAGCTGCTCTTTTTCTTTTGGACACAATGTCCAGAAGTGGGAAGGAGAAAATTGCAAATGGAATCTATGAGAGATATTAACAGAGTGATGAAACGTGAGATAGCGAAGGGGAGCAGTCCTTTGAAGCTGGATCATATCGAATTTGGAGATTATTCGTATCAGGAGATAACATCAAAGGAAAAATTGCTGGAGGTGCTATCCTATTTGCTGAGAATAGGTGATTTCAGTCAGTATGCCGGAAAGACTATCCTAAATAATGTGTATATGGATCTGCGAGGGAAAAAGCCGGTATTCAAGCGAACACGGACGGCAATGGAAAGAAATAATATATTTGCAACAATCAAAAGGTATGCAAAAAAGTTAAAGCCGCAGTATAATGGAGATGTATATCTGGAAACGGTCAGATGTTATTTCGATATACCGCAAGAAAATCTGGAAAAGTGCCGATATACATATCAAGGGAACGAAACATACGCCTTTCCAATGTCAGACAAGTACATCATGGCATTGTATACGCATTGTCTGGTTGCAAGAAAGGAAGCTGCTATGCAGGAGATGCAGATTGAAGGCTTTACGGAAAAAGAATATGGAATGGTAAGGCTGGAGAATGTGGGTGATGTTTTGTTTCAGGCGTTGTTGCTTGATGATGTGAAGTTTGAAAATGGAAAGGCTTTAGCCGAATTTTGTAGTAGTTTTTTAATTAGATAAAGTATGTTGAATCAAATTATAGGAGATGATTTTATGGCGAATTCTATACAAGCAATTAGAAATGTATATGATATTGCAAAAGGAGCTAGGGATAATGAAAGTCCAATGAGTGATGAGGAAATAGTAAAACTTTTAGAAAGAACAGTTTCAGATAAGTCATTGATACCAAATTATCATAGATTTGAAAAGGGATATGCTGCTGAGGATTTATTTATGCGTATATTTTCTCTTTTGCCCTGGGTAAAAACTGTAGTTCCTTTAGGACAAGAACAATTTCCTGAAAAAAGCAAAGAAGAATTACAAGTTCCAGATTATGAAATTACATTTGAAGCCGGAAGCGAATCGAATACATCATGTGTCTTGATTGAGGTAAAATTGGTTGATGGAGACAAACAGACACATGAATTGCAAAAATATAAATATGATGTTTTAAAGAAATATTCATGTCAGAAAAACGAACCTCTTTTATTTGGAATATTTTGGAGAAAGCAAAGAGTATGGACGATTAATTCTATAGAATCGTTTGCGGAAAAGAGTAGTGCTTATAAGATATCATATGAAAATGCATGTTTGGATGATTTATCAGCAATATTTGGTGATTATACATACTTGTTTTGTAGACAATGCTACAGAAAATCCAAATTCTCTCAAAAGAAAGACATTAAAACTGATTTTATTCATAGTCATGAAAAATATGGTCGCACAGTATATGAGGGATTATCATTAGATGTAAAAAGTTTTGAACCATTATGTATGCTTGAACCACCAGTATTAGATTGTGCTTTTGATTTTAATGAAATTTCATGCAATAAATTGTCAGAGACTGATACAGAATTGATTGAAAAATATAGTAGAATACCATATGTGTATAAATTGTCATCTTTGATATTAGCATATCTGCTGAAAATATATTGTTTTGATAAGAATGATATGTATTATAAAAATAATATTGTAGTAGAAAATTCATTTGGCATTGTAGATACTGTTCGTCGAAAATGTGGAGGTGAAAAGTTCTATTTGATGCCATATAATATAAACAAAATGACAACTCAAATGATAGAACTACAATTTGGGCAAGTAAATCATATAATGGAAGCATATAGAAATGCACCAAGAGAGAATGGAAATAGAATCATAGTGAGCCATGAATAGAAGCTTTTTGTTGGTGTGTTAATTTAGATTTGTGAAGTTAATGTAAATTACTATTAATACAACAGCGTCAGGGCAGTTATAAGTCAAGAGATTTGTAGCTGCCTTTTTTTATTGCTTTTGGACATGATGTCCAGAAGCGGAAAGGAGAGTTATGAGGTATTTATTACATCGGCTGTATGTTCCACCTTAGCGGAGCATATGCACAGGAAGATGCAGATCGGAGGTACTTATGCAAGAGGAAGTAACACAGAAAACAATCGCTCTTGTAATTAAGACCGCTAAACTGGATGCCAACGTGCTGAAAGTTGCAATGCGGATGTATCTGAACCACCGCAGACAGAAAGCACAGAAAACGCATGGTAAAACTTCTGTGAAAAAGCTGGTTGGCGAGGGCGTGGGAATTTCGTCTATCGAAGCGACGGATGGCAATATCAAATCCTTTGAGCGGGTAGCTCGTAAATATAATGTTGATTTCGCCGTCAAGAAAGATAAGACAACAGACCCGCCGAAATATGTGGTATTTTTCAAGGGCAGGGATGCCGATGCTGTAGCACAGGCATTCAAGGAATTTGTTTATGGTAATGAGAAACGAAAGGGCAGGACTTCCGTAAGGGAGAAACTGAAACGCTTAAAAGATGTGGTATCACAGAATAAGAACAGAGAACGGATCCGAGAAAAGAATAAGGACAGGGGGCAGAGCCTTTGAGTAACATTATTGAAGGAATAACCAAGGACCTGAAAGCAATCCCCAAAAATCTGAAAGCAAAAGCCGGAGGTATGGATACCAAAAAGCTGGTGCTTTTGAATCTTTATAAATGTCAACATTAAAATGTACATTTTTGATCATTTAAGAATGTACATTTTTGCTATTCTTCCTCTTGATCGGTATATTTTTTAAGCGATAAGATTTTCCTGTGATATTTACCACATGTGCATGATGTAACACTCGGTCAAGAATCGCATTTGCGATCACTGGATCAAAAAATACATCATTCCATGAATTAAAGTTGATATTTGTGGTAATGATCGTACTTCTTTTTTCATATCGCTTGTCAATCAGTTGGAAAAACAGCTTTGCATCATCTTTTTCAATCATGGTATTTAGCTGTATTGGGGGTTAATACCCCGTTTAAATTCGCAGTTTTTGTGCGTGAAGGGGCGGCACCGTTGCCCGGCATAAAAGGTGACAGAGATTTAGACCGCCCCTGGGGGGCAAATATCACAGAATCAGAGTGAAAATGACAAAAAAGAAAAAATAGTACAAAGGAGTCAGCTGTGTGACCACCTTGTCGGAAGGAGAGATACTATGAATGCAGAAAGCAATGAAGCGCTTCCTGTTAGTGAGAAGTATATGCTCACCATCAAGGAGGCAGCAGCTTATTTTAATATTGGTATAAAGAAACTGAGAAGAATTGCTGAGGATAACCTTGGAACGGTGGCGGTGTACTGCGGAAACAGATTCCTGATCATCCGCCCGAAGTTTGAAGAATTTATTAGTGGTTCTTCAGAAATATAGTTCCTTTTATCTGCCGAAAGTAGTTGCTATTACAGGGCATAAGAGCGAACATAGGATGACCCCCGAAAACCCTTGAAAACAGCCTCTTTTGGCAGAAAGGAAGTGTTTTATGGCAAGACCAGATTTAGCAGAAAAGGATATTTTGAATCCTTCTGAGGCAATTGAATATTTTGTTTTGAGCCGGAGAAAATTTTACGATTTATTGAATAATACGGATGGGGAAGATTTTCTGGCATATTACGGAGAACGCAAGCTGATTCTTCGTGTAGCCTTTGAAAGGTATCTGCGTAACAATCCAGAACTAAGGAGGCGGTATAATGGCAAAGGCAGGAAGAGGACAGACAAGGCGGGACTCCAAACGCAGAGTATTAAGACCGGGAGAAAGCATAAGAGCAGACGGAAAATATCAATATAAATATTACATTGATGGAAAACCACATTTTGTATACAGTTGGAAACTGGAGCCTACGGACAAACTTCCAAAGGGTAAGAAGCCATGCCTCTCCCTTCGTGAATTGGAAAAACAGGTAAACACAGATTTGGATTTGCTTGTAAATATCGTGGACGGACAGATGACAGTCTGTGAACTTGTAGACCGATATTTGAAAACAAAGACCGGAGTAAGGCAAAGCACGAAACAGGGATATGTTACAGTACAGAGATTACTTGCAAAGGAAGCATTCGGCAAAAAGACGATACGAAGTGTGAAAACTTCCGATGCAAAGCTGTTCCTTATAAAATTGCAACAGGAAGATGGGAAAAGCTACAGTTCCATTCATACCATCCGTGGAGTGTTGCGACCAGCCTTTCAGATGGCGGTAGATGATGACATTCTGGTAAAGAATCCATTCGGATTTCAGCTTGCTGGAGTATTGGTAAATGATGCAGTCACAAGAGAGGCAATCACAAAAGACCAGATGAGAAAGTTCCTGAAGTTTGTGCATGACGATGTGGTGTACTGCAAATAGTATGAAGTGGTGTACATACTCTTTCATACGGGAATGCGAATATCGGAATTTTGTGGACTGACGCTGAAAGACATTGATCTTGAAAATAGAACCATAAATATCGACCATCAGTTGCAGAGAACATCAGATATGAGATACATCATAGAAACCACAAAGACGGATGCCGGAACAAGAGTATTACCAATCACGGAGGATGTGGCACAGATGTTTCAGGCAATCATTGAGGATAGAAATGCACCGAAAGTGGAGAAAGCCATAGATGGATATAGCGGATTCCTGTTTTACGATGATAATGGAATGCCACTTGTGGCAATGCACTGGCAACATCGTTTCAATCATATGGTCGGCAGATACAATGACATCTACCGGGTGCAGTTGCCAAATATCACGCCTCATGTATGCCGACACACGTATTGTTCGAATATGGCAAAATCGGGAATGAATCCCAAGACGCTGCAGTACCTCATGGGGCATTCGGATATATCGGTCACAATGAATGTGTACACGCATATCGGATTCGATGATGCTGAGGAAGAATTGAAACGGATGGAAGAGTTTAGGAAAGCACAGGCGGAGGTTGAGCAGAAGAAGGAAAAACCGATGTCACAGAAAATGTTTAAGGTAATTTAATATGAAAGTGGGATGAAGCTCTAGCATTAGGCTGGGGCGTTTTTTTTCTGTGGAAAAGAAGTGAAAATGACGATATAATATAAAATAGAATGTGAAATGGAGGAGAAGAAGGGTGGAAAGGAGTCGTAGAGCAGATGCGGTTGTTTTTGGATTCGATTTTCAGGTTAATGCTGCAATAGTTCTTTTCTTGGAAAATATAGAAGATGTGGAAAAAATTTGTCTCGAAGGTAATTATGAGGATATAGAATTAGAGCTTTCCTCTGGAAAGATGATATTGGCCCAAGCGAAAGCAGTCGAAAAAGCGAGTTCCGATTTTGTTAATGTGAGAAAAAATTTAAAAAAAGCACTCACATCATTATCAGAGGCTGGAGAAAGGGTTGATGCAAAGGAATTAATTGTAATTACTAATTCACCCAATCCCTTCAATGATGATAAGTCTAGAAATGTTTTTTACGGGCATGCACATAGGAATTATAATACATTACCGCCATCGGCTAAGGAGATAGTTGACAGATATTTATCAAAAATGGAGAAACCTCTTGATACTGATAAATTAAAAATACAAGTTTTACCTTTTGAAACAGATGACGAAAATGAAAGATATAAAGTCATTATGGAATGCATAAACGATTTTATGGGGAATTTGAGTATAAGCATTTCTGGAATTGGAAGGAAGATGTTAGAAACATGGCATTGGCAAGTATTTGATAATGGCGGGAAAAAAGATTCGGCTATAAAATTGACAAAAAAAGATATTATATGGCCCATTCTTGTACAAATAACAGAAATTGAACAATGTGAAGATTCGTTTCTGGAGCAGTTTGATTCTGGCGTGTATGAAGAAGTGGTAAATAGGTATTCTGAGGTAATTAATTCACACTGTGAGCAGTGCGAGTTTTTTATAAAAATTTTAAGTGATTATAACAATTTTAAGACAGAAAAAAAGCAAAGTGAAAAATTAAATGAATTTATAGAAATTCAGTGGAAAGACTATATTTCAGAATTTGCCGTTGATGGTGTGGAAGAAGAGATACAGGAGGCACTTGCAAAAATTGTCATACATAATATCATAAAAAGACGCTTTACAATAGATCGAATCAAGAAAGGAGTGAAATTGTGTTAATAAAATCAATTTATATTCGAGATGGTCTATTTGAACGAAATATTTCATTTGGAACTAATGCAAATTTGATTTATAGCGAAAAAAATAGTTGTGGAAAAACTACTTTAGTAAGATTTATATTATATGCATTAGGGTATTCGATACCAAGTACAAAAAAAATAAAATTTGAGAAATGTTTTGTAAAAGTACAATTGGTTCTTGATAATAGGAAGTGTGTATATTTAACCAGAGAAAGTAATTCGACTATATCATTTATTTGTGATAATGAGGAAAAAATATATGTATTACCAGAACAAATAAGGGAGCTTCATTCAAAAATATTTAATACGGAAAATGAAGAAATTTTAAATAATTTGTTAGGAACTTTTTATTTTGATCAGGAGAAAGGGTGGACGCTATTAAATAGAGGAGTAGTTATTGGAAGCATACATTTTAATATAGATGAACTTGTTAGAGGAATTTCGGGTAAAGATTGTTCTGGGTTAATTTTAAAAGAAAAAAAGCTTGTAGCAGACTTATCTAAATATAAACAAATGTTCAGTATAGCACAATACAGGGACAGTATAAATAAAGATAGCTTGATTGATGATACATATCAAGAAAAAACTGACATTGAACTTGAACAGTTAAGAATGAAACAGTCTTCGATTAGGAGGGAAATTAGCAGAGTTAATCAGAGTATATCTGGAAATAAAAAATTTCAAGAATTTGTTGCAGATATGAAATTACTGGTAAGAACTGATGAGGGACAGTGCATAACCGTGACTAAAGATAATATTGTTGGTTTAAATGATGCAATTGACTTATTGATAGCAAAGAAAAAAATGTTGTCATGTGAATTGGCTGATGTGGTTTCTAAAATAGAAAAAATACAACGTGAACAAGAAAAGGAAAATGATCAACTTTCTTTTTTTGAATCGGATTCGGTTGCTGCTGCATTTGATAAAAGAATTGTGTCTATTCCAATGAATCAAATTGTGATAAAAAAGGAAATTGAAAAAATCGAAAAAGAATTAAAAAGTGTTCGGGATGAGATTGCTAAAATATCAAGAGGTGATAATGCAGTTGTTTTGTCACTTTACCAAACAATAGTTAAATATGCGAAAGAATTAGGCATTGGAGATGCAGAAAGCATCACTAAAAAATATTTATTTACATCGAATTTAAAAGAACTGACAGGAGCCGTGCTTCATAAAACGGTGTTTGCATTTAAGATGGCGTATATTGTGGAACTTGAAAAACATCTACAAATAAAATTACCAATTATTCTTGATTCTCCAAGAGGAAAAGAAGTTGATCAAGAGAATATTGATTTGATGATGAATATTTTAAAGCGTGATTTTAGTGAAAATCAAATAATTATTGCCTCTATTTATTGTTATTCTTTTCCTGAGATTCATGAAATAGAATTGAAAGAAAATTTAATTGATCAATTGGTTGTGAATAAAGAAGATATTTGATTGATTCTTAGTAGTAAGAATCTTTGTTTTACTACTAATTTTACTACTAACAGGCAGTGACAACTTGCTCAATCTTGCTCTGATTTGCCACAATCTGTAATTTCAGAGCATATCACAATAACCCCGGAAACCCTTGCAAAACGGGGCATTCCGGGACAAATCAAGGAGAAACAAAACTATGATTAAAGTACTTTTCATCTGCCACGGCAATATCTGCCGAAGCACAATGGCCCAATTTGTTTTCCAACACATGGTAAACAATCAAGGACTAAAAGACAAATTTTACATCGACTCTGCTGCAACGAGCAGAGAAGAAATCGGTAATCCACCACATTATGGAACGGTAAATAAACTAAGACAGGAAGGAATCCCAGTCCTAAAACACCGTGCCATCCAGATGACAAAACAAGATTACAAAGAATACGATTACATTATCGGTATGGATGCATGGAATCTAAGAAATATGAATCGTATTACAGGTGGTGACCCAGATGGAAAGATCCATCTGTTATTAGACTATTCCAAACATCCAAGAGACATCGCAGATCCATGGTATACAGGGAATTTTGACGATACATACAGAGATGTAGTCGAGGGATGTGAAGCGTTCATGAAATATTTAAGGGAAGAACAATTATAAAACTGAAAATTACTGAAATTCTGTCATATGTTTCCGATACCACAATGGCATCAGATTCCTCTGACACTGATGATTTTCTCGTTCTTTAATCCCAATCGTATTGAAAAAGTCTTTCCATAGATCAATAAACGGATCGTCTGTCTGAATGGACAGGCGTTCCATTTTTTTTGAAATCATTGTTTTTAAAGAAGAGGTGGTTTGGACTAAAAGTCCAATGACAGCATGATTGGCAAGGATTACAATTGTGATAGAAAAATTGACTTGACGTATATGGGATATAACCCATATAATAAAGAAAGGAAATAACATATGTTAAATGTAGATTTTTATCACAAGGTTAATAGCCAGTGTCCTGTTAAAGAATATTTGGACTCATTATCACCAAAACTTAGAACAAAAACATTACGTTCTATTATGTTATTAGAGGAGTTTGGAACGCACCTCAGGATGCCATATTCAGCTCCGATAGGCAATGGTATTTTTGAACTTCGTGCTATTGTAGGAAATGACATTACAAGAGTTCTTTATTTTTTTATTGAAGGGAATACGGCAATTTTAACTAATGGATTTACTAAGAAAACACAGAAGACACCAGTGCAAGAAATTGAAAAAGCAAATCAATATAGAGCAGATTATTATGAACAAAATAGAAGTAAGGAGTGATTGAGATGAGTGATTTTAGAAATTATCTTGATGAACAGCTAAAGGACGAAGAATTCAAAAAAGAATGGGAAGATTCTGAACTTGAATACAATCTTGTCAGAGGTCTTGTTGCGGCAAGAAAAGAATGTCATATGACACAAAAGGAATTAGCAGAAAAAACAGGAATTAATCAAGCGGATATTAGTAAGATCGAGACAGGAAATGCGAATCCTGCATTGTCTACATTGAAAAGACTTGCAGAGGGAATGGATATGGTCCTTCATCTGGAGTTTATACCTAAAAATATAAGATGATAGAGAAAGGATGAGAATTATTATGACATATCCCAATATTGATATGATTGAAACAGGGTTAAAATTAAAAAGATATATGGATCAGGCGGGAATGTCAGTAAAAGATATTCAGAATACATTGCATCTTTCTTGTCCACAACCGATATATCGGTGGATTAATGGGAAAGTGCTTCCATCAGTAGATCATTTATTAATGCTGAGTGAACTTTTTGATGTGCATATGGAAGAACTGTTAGTAAAGAAACAAACAATATCTGCATTATATGATATACAACAATGCAATATACAGAATATACAAGAAAGATGTGTTGCGTATTATAAAAAAATGTATCAACTAGTTGCATAGAACAGTTTGTAATATTAAAGAAGAACAATTATAAAACTGAAAATTACTGAAATTCTGTCATATGTTTCCGATACCACAATGGCATCAGATTCCTCTGACACTGATGATTTTCTCGTTCTTTAATCCCAATCGTATTGAAAAAGTCTTTCCATAGATCAATAAACGGATCGTCTGTCTGAATGGACAGCCGGTCCATTTCTTCTTTTGAAAGTATTGTTAAATAATAATCTTGATCTGCAGGATGAACGACAGCGATGAAGCGTTTATCATCAATGATCATCCAGTTTTCAGAAGGCAGACGATCAGAAAAATGTGGTGCAACCAGAGTCAATACATTACTCTTTGGCTCAATATGACTTACCAACACATTCCCAGGCATATTCGCAAATCGGATAAATTCCACATGAAAATGAGCTTCATTTCCAACTTTACGTTTCAATTCAAATATCCGCATAACCACAGGTTCCTGAAGAAAATCCACAACATGAGCACCATAATGGAATCCAGCAACCATAAAACGATAAATCGTATCTAATTTATCCTCGGCATCAGACATTGCAGCTTCATAGATCATAATATAAGCCTGATAAGAAATCTTACTCTTGATAGAACGAACGACACTGGCAGTTTTCTCCGGATCAGCATCCACATGCCGATAATCACAGAATAATTCCAGATTCCCAATCGGTTCTGTCTTCAATTTAATATTGGAATGACCAAGTCTTGATGCCCAGCCCTCATAAACACAAGTCATCATCGCATCAAAATTATCTTCACAGGTAAAAACAGTCATAATAGCCTCCAGAATAAAAAAATAACGAAAATTACATCTGCCCAAACAAAGTTTTCGAAGAATCTTCTACAGTAACTTCCGATTGAAAATTAAAATCATCAAATAAAGAAAGCTGTCGATAGGTCTGTGGATGATCAATCTCCCAGTTTTGCTTTCCATCCTCACCGATCAGCTGCCTGGTAATAAAATCTTCCTCGATCGGTATCCGATACATCATTTTCCCACTACAAGTAATAAAGTATTTTGCACGTTTTAATATAACTCCCATCTTCTTCAAATGTTCAAAATTAAGCATCCCATGTTTGCGTGCCTTCACAATACGAAATGCAGATTTTGTGCCGATTCCTGGAACACGAAGCAACACATCATAAGAAGCACGATTGATCTCAACTGGATAAATATCAAGGTGACGTAACGCCCAGTCACACTTTGGATCAAGCATCGTATTAAAATTCGGCCGATCTACAGAAAGTAATTCATCTGCCTTAAATCCGTAAAACCGTAGCAGCCAGTCTGCCTGATACAGACGGTGTTCCCGAAGAAGTGGCGGTGCGGTTCCAAGAGCTGGCAGATTAGAATCCTCATTCAAAGGAACATAGGCAGAATAAAACACACGTTTCAAGTCATACTGCTGATATAATTTCTGCGTTGTCGATAAAAGCTGCAGATCACTCTCCCCAGTTGCACCAATGATCATCTGTGTACTTTGACCGGCAGGAACAAAAGAAGCTGGTTTCCCATTATTTTGCAAACGTAAAGTATTCTTAAGAGAAGGATCTGCAAGTGTCAATGGGGAAGAACCAGTCTGAATCCGCTGATAAGGATTCTCTTGAAAGATCGTATGCTTCAAATACTTATTACTTTGAGAACGTTCCATAGAGGCATCTTTTCCGATCATCAACCGATGATCCACGATTCCATTCTGAATCTGACGAATTGGAGCAACAAGTTTCTTCGGATTCTTATGAGGAGCCAGTCTCTTAAGCCCGTCAATCGTAGGAAGTTCTAGATTCACACTCATACGATCGACAAGATATCCCATATTCGTGATCAATTCATCCGAAGTGCCAGGAATCGCTTTCACATGGATATATCCATTAAAATGGTACTTTGTACGAAGCAGATAAATCGCCTGATACATTAATTCCATCGTATAAGTCGGACTCTTTACGATTCCAGAGCTTAAAAATAACCCTTCAATATAATTTCTTCGATAAAATTCCACAACAAGTGTACAGATCTCGTCCGGAGTAAATGTTGTACGAACCCTGTCATTACTTACTCGGTTTAGACAATACTTACAATCATAAATACATTCATTGCTAAGTAAGATCTTAAGCAAAGACACACAGCGCCCATCCGAAGAAAAACTATGACAGATTCCAACAGCCTCTGTATTCCCGAGCATTCCTTTCTTTCCACGGCGGGAAGAACCACTGGAAGTACAGGCGACATCGTATTTTGCTGCATCAGCTAAAATCTTCAATTTTTCATTTAAAGATAAATCTTTTGATGAGATTTTCATATCAAACAGTTCTTTTCGAATATATGTTCTAGTTTAACATAAATAAACGTAATTTACAAATTGTATTTTGAATATTGCACACGGATAAAAACATTTGTAAATTACCAATATTTATATATATCAAAAAATTGAACGAACTTTTCATAAATAAATTTTACCTATTAACTTTTTACTCCTTCTTGGACTGCATGTGAATAGCATGCAGTTTTTTTCTGATATATGGAAGATTTATTGAGATTAGTTATGAAATTAATTACTAAGAACAGTTCCAGAAGCTCTCTTCTGCTTTCGATATTTCGAAGGAGACATAGATTTCCAACGCTTAAATGCTTTGGAAAATGTAGCAGGATCACCATAACCGCAGGAATTACTGATACTTTCAATAGAAAGAGTCGTTGTGGATAATAATTCAGAAGCTTTCGTCAATCGAAATGTAGCAAGATAGTCTTGAGGGCTTTGTTTTAAGTATTTATGAAATAATAAATAAAGATAACTACGGTCAATACAAAGATATTTTGCAATATCATAAATATGGATTCCGTCCCAGTAATTATTTTTTATATATTCAATTGCCTGATTGATATACATATATTCAGAATCAACTTGTTGATCGGATTCCAAAGGATTTAAGGCAAGAATAGAAAGAAATTCATATAATAATCCAGTTCTGCGAAGATCAGAGGAAAAATTAGATTTTGAATGGACTAACATATCGTTTACTAACCAATATAATTCCTTTTTTTTGTCACAATGAAAAATTGGATGCGCCGATGAAAGACCGATCTGCTTTAAAAATTCAGGAATCATTTTTCCATTAAATCCAATCCATAGATACTCCCAAGGCTCTTGTGCATCGGATTGATAAAAAGTAAGTTCATCTGGCTCGATCAAAAATCCTTGTCCGGTTTCTAAATGATATGTTTTTTCGCGAATTTGAAAAATACCTTTTCCATTTAATATAAAATGAATTATATAATGTGGACGTACTACAGGTCCAAAACTATGAAGAGGTTCGGTTGTAGAGTACCCACAAAATTGTAATAGAAGATCACGATCTTTGTTATTTAAAAATGTTAATACTTGTGCTTGTTCCATAAATTACCTCCATTTCTTTGACTATTATAAAATACTTATCAAAGTTAATCAACATTTTGACAAAAATATAAAACAAAACTTCATAACTATAATGTCATATTGATGCTATACTTTAAGTACGTCATGAGAGAAGGAAAAAATAAGGGCCCTGCAATTAAAAAGGAGAAAAACGATGAATTTAACAAAAAAAGAAAAATTTTCATTTGGCTTTGGAGCGCTTGGAAAGGACGCTATCTGTTGTTTTGTAGGTAATTTTCTAATGTTCTATTTTACAGATGTTTTGTTTTTGGCACCAGCTTTTGTAGGAACATTATTTTTTGTAGCAAGAATATGGGATGCGATCAATGACCCGATGATGGGACTGGTTGTTGATAACACTCATAATCGATTTGGCAAATTTAGAACGTGGTTATTGGTTGGAACACTTTTAAATGCAGTTGTATTTTTTGCAATGTTTAATACATTCGGACTTCATGGAAAAGCACTGTATATTTATGTATCAATTGCATATATTCTTTATGGAATGACATATACGATCATGGATGTTCCATACTGGTCATGGCTTCCAAACTTAACAAATGATCCACATGAAAGAGAATCAGTATCAGTTATTCCAAGATTTTTCGCAAGTTTAGCAGGATTTTCTATTGGTGTTTTTGGCTTAAGTATGATCAATGGAATGGATAAGATTTTTGGAAATGGCGATAGAACCGCTGGTTTCCGTATGGTAGCATTAGTAATTTCTATTTTATTTGTATTTACGATCAGTGTAACAATCGTTAATGTAAAAGAAAAAGTAACTGAAAAAGCAGCAGAACATACAAGTTTTAAACAGATCATCAATATTTTATTTAAGAATAAACAGTTAATTGCATATATTGGATTATTATTAGCTTATAATCTTTGCATGCAGATTGTAAATGGAATCATCATATATTATTTCAAATATGTTGCAGGAAAAGAAGGATTATTCTCTATCTTTAGTGTATGTATTTTAGCAGAAATGGGAGGACTTGTTGTATTCCCTAAAATCGTAAAAAAATTAGGCAGAGAAAAAATGTTTGCAATGGCTTGTACATTTCCAATCATTGGTCTGATCATTATTGCAGTCGCAGGCTTTGTGGCACCAACAAACCCATTATTCGTAATTTTAGGAGCTGGAATCTTAAAACTTGGTTCAGGATTTGAACTTGGAGTTGTAACAGTTTGCATCGCAGATGTTATTGATTACAATGAATTATTATTTGGAACAAGAAATGAAAGTATTATTTGTTCTACACAGACATTTTTAATGAAAGCATCTCAGGCAGTATCTGGTCTGTTAACAGGTGTAGGACTTGCAATGGTAGGCTATAATGCATCATTACCACAGCAGTCAACAGCAACATTAAATGGAATTAGAATCATTATGATCGTCATTCCGATGGTATTTGCAGTGATCAGTTATCTGATTTATGCAAAAGCATATAAATTAAAAGGTGATTATTTAAATAACATGGTCAAAGAATTAAATGTAGTTCATGAGGCCTAAAAATTAAAACGAGTAGGAGAACTTTTATGAGTATTTTTTATCACGAGACATCACAGGAATTTCATCTGAAAAATGAATCTGTCAGCTATATTATGAAAGTACTGAAAAATGGACAGATCGGACAGCTTTATTATGGAAGTGCGATTCCGGATAAAGAAGATTTTGGATATTATATAGAAACAATGCATCGTCCAATGTCATCTTATTTGTTTGAGGGAAATCTTACATATTCCCTCGAACATTTAAAACAGGAATATCCATCATATGGAACAACAGATTACCGCGAACCTGCTTTTGAGATCTTGCAGGAAAATGGAAGTCGTATTTCGGATTTTGTATATGAAAGTCATAAGATTTATGATGGAAAACCAGAACTTCAAGGATTACCAGCTGTTTATGTAGAAGAAAAAGAAGAAGCACAGACATTAGAGATCATTTTAAGAGATTCGCTTACTGGGGCAAAAATGACATTATACTATACGATCATGAGAGATTTTCCAGTGATCACAAGAAGTATGAACCTTGAAAATGATGGAGATCAGTCTTTTGATCTGACAAGAGCGATGAGTGCGTGCTTAGATCTTCCGGATAAAGACTATGAGTGGATACAATTATCAGGAGCCTGGGCAAGAGAACGAGAGATTAAGACAAGAAAATTAGAACAGGGAATACAATCTGTAGGAAGTCTTCGAGGAAATTCAAGTCATAACCATAATCCGTTTATTGCATTAAAAAGACAATCTGCGGATGAATTTCAGGGAGATGTCATTGGTATGAGTCTTGTATACAGTGGTAATTTCTTAATGCAGGCAGAAGTCGATACCTATGATGTGACAAGAATACTTATGGGAATTCATCCAATGGGATTTCAATGGCATTTAGAGCCAGGAGAATCTTTCCAGACACCAGAAGCGATCATCACATTTTCAGAAGATGGGCTAAATGGAATGAGTCAGACATTCCATAAATTATTCCGTACAAGATTGGCCAGAGGATACTGGAGAGATAAGGAACGTCCGATTTTGATCAATAACTGGGAAGCAACGTATTTTGACTTTAATGAAGATACGATCGTAGAGATTGCAAAATCAGCAAAAAAAGCTGGAATTGAAATGTTTGTTTTGGATGATGGATGGTTTGGAACAAGAAATGATGATAAGCAAGGATTGGGAGATTGGTTTGCTAATTTAAATAAATTAGAGCATGGTATTTCTGGATTATCCAAGCGAATTGAAGAAGAATGTGGTATGAAGTTTGGATTATGGTTTGAACCAGAAATGGTAAACGAAAACAGTGATCTATTTCGAAAACACCCAGATTATCGAATCGAAACTCCAGGAAGAAAATGTTCTCATGGAAGAAATGAATTTGTATTAGATTTTTCAAGAAAAGAAGTTGTTGATTGCATTTATGATCAGATGGAAAAATTATTAGCAGATTCAAAAGTATCTTATATAAAATGGGATATGAACCGAAGTATCACAGAATGTTTTAGTAAAGGATGGGCAGCGAATAAGCAAGGAGAGATTTTCCATCGTTATATTCTTGGTGTGTATGACCTTTATGAGCGTCTGACCAAACGTTTTCCAGAAATTTTATTTGAATCTTGTGCAAGTGGAGGAGGACGTTTTGATCCAGGAATGCTTTATTATGCACCACAAACATGGACAAGTGATGATAGTGATGCGATTGAGCGTATTAAGATTCAATATGGAACAAGTATGGTATATCCATTAAGTAGTATGGGTGCTCATGTATCGGTAACACCAAATCATCAGCTGTTTAGAAATACACCATTATCTACAAGAGCGAATGTTGCATATTTTGGAGCGTTTGGATACGAATTAAATATTGCAAAATTATCAGAAGAAGAACAAGAAGAAATTAAAAAGCAGGTAGAATTTGTAAAACAGTATCGAGGCTTGATTCAGAAGGGAACATTTTATCGTTTGTTAAGTCCGTTTGAAGGAAATATTGCGGCATGGATAGTCGTATCAGAAGATAAAAAAGATGCGATCATGGGATATTATAAGATTTTAAATGATGTTAACTGCCCATATCGTCGATTATGCCTTCATGGATTGGATGAAAAAATGGAATATACAATAGAAGGTGTTGATGGAGTATATTCAGGACGTGAACTTATGAAAGCTGGAATGATCACTTCAGATCCATCTGCTGGACAAGTTTTAGATGGTGGAGAGACATGTACAGATTTCTGGTCTAAGATTTATTTACTTCATGGTGAAAAATAATGAATACAAAGACTATGAAAATTATAATGATGCTTCTGGGAAATTTATTGCTGGGGATTGCTGTGGCAATCCTTCGAATGTCAAGATTTGGAACAGATCCATTTACATGCATGAATCTTGGAGTAAGCGGATTTTTGAATATCAGTTTTGGAACATATCAGCTGCTTGTTAATATTATACTTTTTATATTTGTTTTATGGAAAGGAAGAAGCTGCATTGGGGCTGGGACTATTGTGAATATGGCTGGAATTGGATATATCGCAGATTTTGGAGTGTTTGTTTTGACAAAATGTCTCGGGCAGCCAGAGATGCTATCTATGCAGATCAGGATTTTATTGATGATCTTTGCAGTCACTATGTGTTCCTTTGCAGCAGCGATGTACATGGAAGCAGATATGGGAATTGCACCATATGATGCATTTGGTGTGATCATTGAAAAAATAAGTAATAGAAAAATACCTTTTAAAGTAGCCAGAGTTTTGACCGATGTAATTTGTGTGGCAATTGGATTTTTATTTGGAAGTATTGTAGGAGTTGCAACAGTTATTACAGCGTTTTGTATGGGGCCATTGATTGAAGTATTTCGAGTTCAATGTATGGAGAAATTGATTATAAAATATGGCAATTAGTATGAAGTTAAATGAGGTAGAGAAATGAAGAAAATAAAAATCTATGCACCTGTTGATGGTGTTGTTAGAAAATTATCTTACGGGAAGGATGCAATCTTCTCAAAAAAAATATTAGGAGATGGATGTGTGATCATACCAACAGACGATAAAATTTATGCTCCAGTTACAGGAAAAATTGGTGCAATGGTAGATACAGGACATGCAGTGGGATTTATCTCTGAAGATGGAGTAGAAGTGCTGGTTCATATCGGTATGGATACAGTAAATTATGAGAAAGATTATTTCTATCTGGAGAAAAAAGTTGGAGACTATGTTCAGGCAGGAGATGTGATCGGACATTTTGATCTGAAAACATTAATTTATGATGAACGCAATGTTAAGACTCCAGTAGTAATCCCAACCAAAAAAGATAAAATCAAAATTAACTTGTTAAAAGAAGGACCAATTGATCTGGAAACAGAAATTATGGAAATTGTATTTTAACAACATAAAGAATATAAAAAAGAATATAAAAAACAACGAAAACTACATATGAACACGAAAAGACAGCCAGATGGATGAAATCTGGCTGTCTTTGAATTATGGGAAATTTTGATGAAATACTCTTATGATTTAGGATAAGTACAGGACTTACGGATTTTTAATTCGCAAGGCAAAGTAAGTCTTACTGGTACCTGATATTCCAGAAATTCTCCCTTAGCCATTGTACAAATAAAATGTGCTGCATACTCTCCCATAAATTCTGCAGGCGCATGAATCGTAGTTAGCGGCGGAGTCGAAAAGCTGGCAACACTGATATCATCAAATCCCATCACAGAAACATCACTAGGAACTTTTAATCCATGTTCATATAAAGAACGAATTGCTCCAATTGCAATTGGATCACTGGCTGCAAATACAGCGGTTGGAAGATTTCCTTCTTTGATCAATTCATTCATCATTACATAACCAGATTCTGCAGAAAACTCACGTTCTTTAAGATATGGTTCGTAAGTAATCCTATTCTTCTCACAATACTGAATAAATGTTTCTTTACGTTCTTCAAAATAAATCGTATTATCTTGAAGATATTCTTTACCGCCAAGATATGCAATCTGCGTATGTCCAAGTCTTTTTGACAGATAATCAAGAGCATCAATTACAGCCTGTTTAAAATCAAGACAGATGGTCGTGGACTGAATCCTTGCAGTTTTCATATCAAGAAAGATCACATTTGGTGTAATGGATGTAAAGGATTTCATTTGATGTTCATTGAATTTTCCGATACAGATCAGTGCAGCGACATCTTTTAGTAAATCTTTATAATCAGAGTCACTGTGAAAACAACGGATTACACGAATCTGATGATTTGCACAATATTTTTCAATTCCAACACGGATGGACTGATAATAAGGGTCTTCGAGTTCTTCAAACATAGAATACCATTGAAAAATTCCGATGACAGTATCGGATGATGTATTTTTACCAGTGCTATTGGATGTACTTTTTTTCTTTATATAATGAAGTTCCTTTGCGATTTTTAATACACGTTCTCTTGTTTGTTCAGTTACACTTAAGGATTCATCTTGATTCAGGATTCTTGAAACAGTCGCAGAAGAAACCTTTGCTTTCTCGGCAATATCTTTGATCGTAGCCATGACAGATATCCTTTCTACTAAATTTATTTTAACAATTATATCATTATTTTCTCATTATAACAAATATAAAGTAAAAACAAAAGATAAACGCATAATAAAAATTTACTAAAAATAAGAAAGAAAATCTGGTAAATATTTTAGTAAAAAACTATTGCAAATTTTACTAAAAGGTGTTACTATAAATTTATCAAAAGTAATCGGACAAAAGAAGTTGATGATAAAACAGTGAAAGAAAGGAAATAAAAAAGACATGGCAACAAATATTCAGACATTGATTGAGGAATTTAAACAAGGAAAACATAATGAACTATTAAAAGATATTTATGTAGATGAAGCAGTGATTGAATATCAGCAGGAACGCTACATCAAAGCATTAGAATCCTTTGAAAAGATTTATGGAGAAAAAGAAGTAGAAATCTATAGTGCTCCAGGAAGAAGTGAAGTTGGAGGAAACCATACAGATCATCAGTTTGGAAAAGTTCTTGCAACTTCCATTAACTTGGATGCGATCGCAATCGTTGCAAAAAGAGATGATGATGTGATCAATCTGAAATCAGAGGGATATGAAAGAATCATAGTTAGTCTTAGTTCTTTTGACCCAGCCAAAGCAGAAAAAGGAACATCACAGGCACTGATTCAGGGAGTTGCTTCTAAATTAAAAGAAGAAGGATATAAAATCGGTGGATTTGAAGCTTATGTAACAAGTGATGTATTAAATGGGGCTGGAATGTCATCTTCTGCTGCATTTGAAGTATTGATCGGAAATATTTTATCTGGGTTATATAACGATATGAAGATCGATCCTGTATTTTTGGCGCAGGCCGGACAGTATGCAGAGAATGTATACTTTGGAAAACCATGTGGATTGATGGATCAGATGGCATCTTCCATTGGAGGTCTGATCAATATTGATTTTGAAGATCCTCAAAGTCCAAAGATCAAAAAGGTTGAAGTGGATTTTGAAGAATATGGACACAGCTTATGCATTGTGGATACAAAAGGATCTCATGCAGATTTAACAGATGATTATGCAGCAATTCCATACGAAATGAAGAAAGTTGCCAATTACTTTAATCAGGAAGCATTAAGAGAAGTTGATAAAGATGAATTTTACTTAAATCTACCAAAGATCAGAGAAATCTTAGGAGATAGAGCAGTTCTTCGTGCAATGCATTTATTTGAGGAAAATAAACGTGTAGATCAGCAGGTAAAAGCTTTAGAAGAAGGAGATTTTGATACATTTAAGAAATTGATCAAAGAATCTGGTGATTCATCCTTTAAATATTTACAAAATGTATATTCAAGCCATGACCTGACAAATCAGAGTGTATCGATCGGATTGGCGATCAGTGATATTTCCTTAGGAGATAAAGGAGTCAGCCGAGTTCATGGTGGAGGATTTGCAGGAACGATTCAGGCATTTGTACCAAATGATATTGTTAGTATGTACAAAAAGAACATGGAACATGTATTTGGTGAAGGAGCATGTCATGTCTTAAAAGTACGTCCATACGGAGGAATGAAGGTATTATAAGATGATGAAAGTAAGAATGATAGAACAAAGAGATAACGGAGTCTGCTTATTCGAATTAAAAAATGATGAGATCAAAGTGATCACAAGTAACCTTGGATGTCATGTATTATCTGTATTTACAAAAGATCGAGAAGGAAACTTTGGGGATGTTGTTCTTGGATTTGAGAATGTGGAAGATTGCTGGCATGGAGATGGAAGTTACATGGGAGCAATCGCCGGACGTGTTGCAAATCGTATCGGAGATGCAAAGTTTGAATTAAATGGAAAGACATACGAATTGGCAGCAAACAATGGAAAGAATTCTCTCCATGGAGGAATCAAAGGATTTAATCAAAAGATATTTAAATATGAATTGTTGGAAGATGGAATCCGTTTTATCTATCTCTCACCAGATATGGAAGAAGGATATCCAGGAAATCTTTATCTGAAAGTTGTGTATCGTTTATGCGATAATACATTAAAAATGGAATATGAAGCAGTATCCGATCAGGATACACTGATCAATATCACAAATCATTCTTACTTTAATTTATCTGCTGGAAAAGATAAAATTTATCATCATCAGTTAAAGGTAAAAGCGGATGAGATTGCATGTGTTGATGAAAACTGTCTTGCCAATGGAACATTTTTAAAGATAGAAAACACACCATTTGACTTTAAAGAAATTCATGAGATCGGAGAGCGGATCAACGATGATCATGAACAGTTAAAACTTGCCGGAGGTTATGATCATTCTTTCATGGTAAAAGATGAAGAAGACCAGTTGATCCTATATGACAAAGAAACTGGAAGAAAATTAACAATGACAACAACACTTCCTTGCATTCAGGTATACACAGGAAACTTTCTTTCTGGTGGATGTAATGGAAAAGGTGGAAAACCATACGAAAACAGAGATGGTGTTGCCTTAGAAGCCCAGTTCTTACCAAACTCCATACATATAGAAAAAGAACCAAAGGTAATTTTAAGAAAAGGCGAAGAATACGAAGCAGTAACAACATATCGATTTGAGGTGGAATAAGATGGATTTACAAAAAGATATCAAAAAACTTGTAACATATGGACTTGATAAAAAACTGATCATGCCAGAAGATGAAATCTATACGATCAATCAATATCTGGAAGTGTTTCGATTAGATGAATATGAAGATCCTGATATTGAAGGAGAAGAAATCATCCTGCCAGAGATTTTAGATCGCCTGACAGATACAGCTTATGATCGCTATATCATCAAAAGTGATGATATCGTGACAAGAGATTTATTTGACACAAAATTAATGGGAATCCTGACACCAAAACCAAGCCAGGTCATCAAAGAATTCCGTACCTATTACGAAGAGAGTCCAAAGAAAGCAACAGAGTTTTTCTATGAATTCAGCCAGGATACCAACTATATCCGAAGAGACCGCGTCAAAAAAGATATGAAATGGAAAGTAAATAGTCCATATGGAGATATTGATATCACGATCAATCTCTCCAAACCAGAGAAAGATCCGAAAGCGATCGCAGCAGCGAAAAATGCAAAGCAAAGTTCTTATCCAAAGTGTCAGCTTTGCATGGAAAATGAAGGATATGCAGGAAGAATGAATCACCCTGCAAGACAGAATCACAGGATCATACCGCTTACGATCAATGACAGAAAATGGGGATTCCAGTATTCTCCATATGTATACTACAATGAGCATTGTATCGTATTTAATGGACAGCATGTACCAATGAAGATCGATCGGGCAGCATTTACAAAACTATTTGATTTTGTAAAACAGTTTCCTCATTATTTCCTTGGATCGAATGCCGATCTTCCGATCGTTGGAGGTTCTATCTTAACACACGATCATTTCCAAGGCGGTCATTATGAATTTGCTATGGAACGAGCAGAGATTGAAAAAGAATTTACAATCCCAGGATATGAAGATGTCAAAGCAGGAATCGTTCACTGGCCATTATCTGTGATCCGTATTCAGAGTAAAGATGAAAAACGCCTCATTGATCTTGCTGATCATATTTTGAAAAAATGGCGTGGATACACGGATGAAGAAGCATATATTTTTGCTGAGACAGAAGGAGAACCACATAATACGATCACACCGATCGCACGTAAAAAAGGTGATATGTATGAGCTGGATCTGACACTTCGTAATAATATCACAACTGAAGAGTGCCCATTAGGACTTTACCATCCACACAATGAGTATCATCATATCAAGAAAGAAAATATCGGGCTGATCGAGGTTATGGGACTTGCTGTTCTGCCATCTAGATTAAAGGCAGAGATGGAACATTTAAGCCAGTGTCTGATCAAAGGAGAAGATATTGTTTCTAAGGAAGATTTAAAGAAGCATGCAGCATGGGTTGAAGAAATCAAAGGAAAATATACAGATATCAATAAAGGAAATGTCATGGATATCTTAAAAGAAGAGATCGGACAGGTATTTGTTAAAGTTCTTGAAGACGCCGGAGTTTATAAATATAATGAAGAAGGAAGAAAAGCATTCGACCGATTTATTGCAGTTTTATAATGACAAGGTCATAGAAAGGAAAGCAAGACAATGAAAATATTAGTATTAGGCGGAGCTGGATACATAGGTTCTCATACAGTATACGAACTGATCGATGCTGGAGAAGAAGTCGTGATCATCGATAATCTGGAAACAGGACATATCGAGGCAGTTCATCCACAGGCGAAGTTTTATAAAGGAGATTTAAGAGATAAAGACTTTGTAGACAGTGTACTAAATCAGGAAAAAGATATTGATGCAGTCATTCATTTCGCAGCAAATTCCTTAGTTGGAGAAAGTATGGTCGATCCATTAAAATATTACGATAACAACCTTTGTGGAACAAAAACAATGGTACAGTCTTTAGTAGAACATGGTATCGATAAGATTGTATTTTCCTCAACAGCAGCAACTTATGGAGAACCAGAAAAGGTACCGATCGTGGAGACAGACCGCACAGAACCAACAAATACCTATGGAGAGACAAAGCTTTCCATGGAAAAAATGTTTAAATGGGTTGGACGCGCTCACGGACTTCGTTATGTATCTTTAAGATACTTTAACGCCTGCGGAGCACATGTAAGTGGACAGATCGGAGAAGATCATAATCCAGAAACACATTTGATCCCATTGATCTTACAGGTGCCAAATGGCAAAAGAGAAGCAATCAGTATCTTTGGAACTGATTATGATACAAAAGATGGAACTTGTGTAAGAGACTATATTCATGTAACAGATCTTGCACAAGCACATATTCTGGCAGTGAAATACTTAATGGAAGGTAATGAAAGCAACATCTTCAATCTTGGAAATGGTGTTGGATTTACTGTAAAAGAAGTCATCGAAACAGCCAGAAAAGTGACAGGAAAGCCGATCAAGGCTGTGGAAGAAGGAAGAAGAGCTGGAGATCCGGCTGTCTTGATCGCTTCCAGTGAAAAAGCGAAGAATATCCTTGGCTGGAAGCCAGAACATGCAGATCTTGAAGAAATCATTGCATCCGCATGGAAATGGCACAGCAGTCACCCACAAGGATATTGTTCTGTTCAAAAGGAAGACAAATAACTCTTTTTGAACCATAAATCATCCCCGTACCGTTTAGAGCATGTTACCTGGCTCTAAGCGGTACTTTTTTGTTTTCGTAAAATATCTGGTACTATGTTCAAATAAAAAATAAAATGGTGTATACTAAAGAAAATAGTAAGATAAAAGAAGGAGTACGAATCGATGAAACGGTTACTAGGATATTTAAAGGAGCATCTTTGTGTTACGATCCTTGCACCATTATTTAAGATGCTGGAAGCTAGTTTTGAACTATTTGTACCATTGGTCGTTGCCAGCATGATCGATGTAGGAATCGGACATCACGATATTGGATATTTGTGGAAGATGGGAGGATTATTGATCTTACTTGGAATCATTGGATTTTCATTTTCTATCACAGCACAGTATTTTGCGGCAAGATCGGCTGTGTATACAGGAAAGTCAATGAGAAGTGATTTGTTTGCACATATGAATCAATTTTCTTATCAGGAGATCGATCAGGTTGGGACATCAACGTTGATCAACCGCATGAGTAATGATATCAATCAGGTGCAAAATGGAGTTAACATGTTCCTGCGTTTGTTTTTAAGGTCACCATTTGTTGTATTTGGTGCGATGTTCATGGCATTTACGGTGGATCATAAGGCAGCGATTTCCTTTGTATTTACGATCACAGCATTGGCAGTGGTTGTTGGACTGATCTTATGGATCACGATGCCAATGTATAAGAAAGTACAAAAACAGGTCGATGGAGTATTAAAAAGTACAAGGGAAAATCTTCTTGGAATTCGTGTGATCCGTGCATTTAACAGACAAAGAAGTGAGGAAGAGAATTTCAGATTACAAAGTGGACAGCTTTATAACAAACAGATCCACGTTGGAAAGATTTCAGCGTTACTAAATCCTCTGACTTACATGATCATTAATTTGGGAATCATTGCAATCCTATGGTCTGGTGGAAAACAGGTTGATCTGGGTTATTTAACACAAGGACAGATCATTGCCTTGATCAATTATATGTCACAGATCCTTGTAGAACTTGTAAAACTTGCGAATCTTTTGATCATTTTATCTAGAGCATTTGCAAGTCTTGACCGTGTGGATCAGATTTTTGCATTAGAGCCATCCATGAAGGAAACTGGAAAAACAGATATAGAAGAGAAGAAAGATACACCTATTCTTGAGTTTAAAGATACATCGTTTATCTATCATGGTGCAAGAAAAGAGACGATCCATCCATTTGATTTTGCGGTGAAAGAAGGCGAAACGATCGGGGTGATTGGAGGTACAGGGTCAGGAAAGAGTACTTTTGTATCTTTGATCGCAAGATTATATGATGTGACATCAGGAAGAATTCTATACCGTGGAGTTGATGAGAAAGAATTAAAACCAGAATTTATCCGAGGAAAGATCGGATTTGTTCCGCAGAAAGCATCTTTGTTTGAAGGAAGCCTAAGAGATAATATGAAATGGGGTAAAGAAGATGCCACAGATGAAGAAATCTATCAGGCATTGGATATCGCACAGGCAAGAGAATTTGTTGATCAGAAGGAACAGGGATTAGACTTTAGAATTGAACAAAATGGAGGAAACTTATCTGGCGGACAAAAACAGAGACTAACGATCGCAAGAGCATTAGTACGTAAACCTGAGATCTTAATTCTTGACGATAGTGCATCCGCACTTGACTTTGCAACAGATGCAAGACTTCGAAAAGCGATCAAAGAAAATACAGATAATATGACAGTATTTCTTGTATCCCAGAGAGTATCAACGATTCGTAATGCTGATCATATCTTAGTGTTGGATGATGGAAAGATTGCAGGAATCGGGACTCATCTACAGCTATTAAAAGAGAATCAGGTATATAAAGAAATCTGCGCATCACAGATGGCAGGAGAGGAGGCATAAGATCATGAAGAAAGACAAAAAACAAAAGACATTACAAAGGATCATGGAATATATGAAGCCTTATCGATTTTTGATCTTTGCGTCTTTAGTGTTGGCGGTGATCAGTGTGGCACTGACACTTTATGTTCCGATTCTGACAGGACAAGGTGTGGATTGTATTATATCAAAAGGAAATGTTGATTTTGCAAGAATGATAAGTATTATAAAAATGATCGTGATCTGTATCGCATTGACGGCGGCAGCGCAGTGGCTGATGAATCATGTCAATAACCAGATTACATATAAGATTGGAAAAGATTTAAGGATTCAGGCATTTGAGCATTTGCAGAAACTGCCATTATCTTATGTAGATGCACACTCCTCAGGAGACTTGATCAGCCGTATCGTAACGGATATTGATCAGTTTACGGATGGATTGCTGCTTGGATTTACACAGTTATTTACTGGTGTGATCACGATCATTGGAACCATTTGTTTTATGTTAGGAATCAATCCATGGATCACATTGGTCGTTGTTATTTTAAGTCCGTTTTCGTTTTTTATCGCAAGTTTTATCTCAAAGCGAAGTTTTAATATGTTCCGGAAACAATCACAGACTAGAGGAAATATGACAGGATTTGTCAATGAAATGCTTGGAAATATTAAAGTAGTCAAAGTGTTTGATCATGGAGAAAAAGCACAGGAAGAGTTTGATCAGATCAATGATGATCTTGCATATTACTCCTTAAGAGCGACATTTTTCTCATCTATCACAAATCCGGCAACCAGATTTATGTATTCAGGAATCTATGCAGGGGTTGCGATCGCAGGATGTATGAGTGTTATTCGCGGAAGTATCAGTGTTGGGCAGTTATCAAGTTTTTTAAGTTATACAAACCAGTATACAAAGCCGTTTAATGAGATCACAGGGGTTATCACAGAATTTCAGAATTCTTTAGCGTCTGCGGCAAGAGTTTTTGAATTATTAGATGAGGAGCCGATGATTCCTGATGCCAAAGATGCGAAGGAGTTACAGGATGTGAAAGGAAATGTAGAATTAGAGCATGTGGACTTTTCTTATGTGAAAGAAGTACCTTTGATCCAGGATTTTAATCTGAAAGTGGAACCAGGACAGCGGATTGCAATCGTTGGACCGACAGGATGTGGGAAAACAACGTTGATCAATCTGTTAATGCGTTTTTATGATGTGAATGTAGGAATGATCAAGGTGGAAGGAAATGATATCCGGGATGTCACAAGAGAAAGTTTACGATCCAGTTATGGAATGGTACTTCAGGAGACATGGTTAAAAGCAGGAACGATTCGTGAAAATATCTGCTATGGAAAACCAGATGCAACTGAGGAAGAGATGATCATGGCAGCAAAAGAAGCCAATGCACATGGATTTATCGAGCGAATGCCAGATGGTTATGATACGATCATTACAGAAGGTGGCGGAAATCTCTCTCAAGGACAGAAACAGCTCCTTTGTATTGCAAGGATCATGTTAAGCCTTCCTCCAATGCTGATCTTAGATGAAGCGACATCATCAATTGATACGATGACAGAGATCCGAATTCAGAAAGCATTTGAAACGATGATGAAAGGAAGAACAAGTTTTATCGTAGCCCACCGACTTTCAACGATTCAGAATGCGGATGTGATACTTGTTATGGAAAATGGACATATTTTGGAGCAGGGAACACATGAAGAACTTTTAGCGAAAAATGGTGCGTATGCCAGATTATATAACAGCCAGTTTGCACCAGTATAAATGGTAAGATTTTTGACTGGAGATGTCATATGGAAGAAAAAGGAATGAAAAAAAAGAAAAAATTATTGAGGTTGTTTATAGAAACATTTTATTTAAGTGCATTTACCTTTGGTGGCGGCTATATGATCGTATCTTTGATGAAGAAGAAGTTTGTGAATGAATATCATTGGATCGAAGAAGACGAGATGCTTGATCTGGTGGCGATCGCACAATCAGCCCCAGGAGCAATCGCAGTGAATGGAGCAATCGTTGTTGGCTATAAATTAGCAGGTATCAGTGGTGTGATCGTAAGTGTATTCGGAGCTGTTCTACCGCCATTTTTGATCATATCTGTAGTCTCTGTTTTTTATGAAATATTTCGGGATAACAGGATTGTTGCAGCGATGCTTTCTGGTATGCAGACGGGTGTTGGTGCGGTGATCATCAGTGTTGTGTACGAGATGGCAAAAGGGCAAAGTAAGAAGGAAAACAGAATAGAACTTGCAATCATTATGGTTGTGGCATTTATGGCAAGTTATGTCTTTGATATTAGTGTGATCTACATTATTCTTGCATGTATTGGAGTTGGAATCGTACAATATGGTATTTCAAGAAAGAAGACAGGAGGCAGAAAATGATCTATTTGCAATTATTTTTAAGCTTCTTAAAGATCGGAGCATTTAGTTTCGGAGGCGGATATGCAGCAATGCCAATGATACAGCAGCAGGTGGTAGATGCATATCATTGGCTGTCTGTGTCTGAATTTGGAGATCTCGTGACGATTTCACAGATGACACCGGGACCAATCGCAATTAATGCGGCGACTTTTGTTGGTATAAGGGTAGTTGGATGGCAAGGAGCATTATGTGCAACGATGGGATGCGTATTCCCGGCGTGTGTGATCGTTACAGTGATTGCTTATTTTTATGTAAAATATCGTCATATGGAAGGACTACAAATGGTGTTAAATACTTTACGCCCTGCGGTGATCGCACTGATCTTAACTTCTGGAATTACGATCCTTACACAGGCATTTTTTCAGGAAAGTCATATAGACCTTCAACAGATCAACTGGATACAGGGTGGTATTTTTATCATTTGTATGTACCTTTTATTGAGAAAGAAAAAAGATCCGATTATTGTCATGCTGTTTGCGGGTGTGCTAAATGTGATTGGAAGCTTTTTCATTTCATAGGAAATTTCAATGAAATCCCCTATGAAATAAAAAATGGGAATATAAACGATGAGAGTGGTAAAAGTATAAATAAAACAATAGGAAGTGATAGATTTGAGTAAGATACAAGAAGCGAAGAAACTATTAAAACAATACTTTGGATACGATGAATTCCGCCAAGGTCAGGAACAATTGATCGAGGCAGCATTAAATGGGCAGGATGTCTTAGGGATCATGCCGACAGGAGCAGGAAAGTCTCTTTGTTTTCAGATTCCAGCATTGATGATGGATGGAATTACACTTGTGATCTCTCCACTGATCTCGCTGATGAAAGATCAGGTTGGGACACTGAATCAAGCCGGAATTCATGCGGCATTTTTAAATAGTTCTCTGACACAGGGACAGTATCATACCGCATTAAAATATGCGATGCAGGGAAGATACAAGATCATCTATGTGGCACCAGAACGCTTGGAAACAGAAGGTTTTATAAATTTTGCGCTAAATAGTGGAGTGAAGATATCAATGTTGGCAGTTGATGAGGCACATTGTGTGTCTCAGTGGGGGCAGGATTTCAGACCAAGTTATCTAAAGATTCTGGAATTTTTAAAGAAACTTCCGTATCGTCCTGTACTGACTGCATATACAGCAACAGCGACAGCAGAAGTCAGGGATGATATTATGGATATTTTGAACTTGAGAGATCCATTTGTATTAACGACAGGGTTTGACCGGGAGAATCTTTACTATGCAGTAAAACGCCCACGGGATAAGTATAGAGAATTACTAAGTTATTTAAAAGAAAAAGAAGAAAAGATGCCAGGAAGCAGCGGGATCATTTACTGTTTATCTAGGAAAAATGTTGAGGAAGTCTGCTATCAGTTAAGAGAAGATGGATTCTCCGTGACAAGATACCATGCAGGATTATCGGATGAAGAACGAAAGGAAAATCAGGAAGATTTTATCTATGACAGAAAGCAGATCATGGTAGCGACAAATGCCTTTGGAATGGGAATCGACAAGCCGGATGTCCGTTTTGTTGTTCATTATAATATGCCGAAGAACATGGAAAGTTATTATCAGGAAGCAGGAAGAGCAGGACGTGATGGGGAACCTGCGGAATGTATCTTATATTATGCGCCGATTGATAACCGAACCAATCGTTTTCTGATCGAAAATGGAGAGGAGAATGAGGAATTAGATGCGATCACAAAGCAGATTGTGATGGAAAGAGACTGGGAAAGACTTCGTCAGATGACATTTTACTGCTATACGAAGGAATGTTTACGTCATTATATTTTAAATTATTTTGGAGAACAGACAAGCGGATACTGTGGAAACTGCTTAAACTGTCTGACCGAGTTTGAAACGGTTGATGCAACAATGGAAGCGAAAGCTATCATCCAATGTATTAGAGATTGTTATCGAGATTTCGGACTATCAACGATCGTGGATATTTTAAAAGGTTCAAAGAGCCAGAAAGTATTAAGCCGTCATTTAGATGAGAATTCACAATATGGAGCATTGGCATCAGAAAGCATTGCAAAAATCCGACAGATCATCAATGAAATGTTAGTCTATGGATATCTGGAAATGACAGATGATGAATATCCGGTTTTAAGCGTTGCAGATATTACTAAGATTGATGATAACTGGAACTTTGAGATCAAGATTCCAAAAGAAGTCGAAAAAGAGAAAGAAGAACGCAAGATTCAGACGAAGAAACGTAAGAAAGCAGGGGCTGTGGCAGCACTTGCTGAGCAAGATACAGAATTGTTCGAAGCATTACGTGTACTTCGAAGAATGATCGCATCCGAACAGAAAATCCCGCCATATATGGTATTTTCCGATAAGACACTGGTACATATGAGTACGATGAAACCTTCTAATGATGAGGAAATGTTAGAAGTCAATGGAGTCGGAGAACATAAGCTTCAGAAATATGGCGAACGTTTTTTAAATGAAATTCAGAAATATAAATAAAATACATAGATAATAGGAAAAGGAATTCCGTATGAACTATTTTGAAACAAATTTAGAAGAAATATCAAGATCCATACAGTTGCTTGCGCAGATATTTGAATATCAGGTGTTTGAACTTCAAGTCGAAGAAAAAGATGAAAATCAAACAGGATATGTTCCATATATGATGAACGATGCAATTGAGTGTTATCTAAGTTTTCATGGACTTCGTATCTCTGGAAAATATGACAAAGACTATGAAGGAGAGATGTGGGCACAACTGGAAGAACGAGAAGGTCGTTATGGGTTGATCGTTCATCAGGGAGAAGAAAGTGTTTTTACAATGTGGTTTGATGAGATCATGGAACATACGAACTGTTACCGGTATCATGAGATCGGACATTTCTGGAGAGATGGAGCTGAGCAGTGGCGCCAGCTAGTCTATATGATTGGAACGATCCGTGAGAAATATCGCTTTTTAGGGGAAGAAGTGTGTAATGATCAAGAGATGGAGATCATGTCACTGATCGAATTTGCACCATTTTATTACTATTTTCCGATCAATGAAGATCCAGAAGAATGGTATGACAAAACCGAAGAAGGATTAGAATGTATGAGAAATCTGGCTATGCAGGCAGGTGATAAAGATTATTTAAAATGGATCGATAAATATGAGAAGCACCCAACCAAACGAATGGAGATGACGCTTGCAAGGAAACTGCAAGATCCAAAGAGACAAGATTTATATGAATTGATCTGCGAGAAAGTCTGCAATGCTTCTGATCCATATCCAGCAAGGAATTATGGAGAAAAAATCGATCAGAAGATTCAACGATACAGGGAACAGGTTGATAAAAAACTGAAAGAACAAGGATTTACAGGAACTTATCCACAATATGAGAGCGAACATTTATCGGTTTGTGTAACAGAAGAACATCCATTTACGATCTTGGAATCTAAAGATTTTAAATTTAAGATTCAGTTGATGATCTCAGAATGCAGAGAAAAACATCCGAGAAAAAATGCTGGATTTTTTAAAGGATATCAAAGAAAAGGCAAAATAAAAAGACTCGATTTTTAATTATGAAAATCGAGTCTTTTCTTTCACTGATTTATTTATTCTTCAGCCGCTTCTTCGTCTTCATCTTCAGGAACAGCTTCAGGTTCTGCGATGTTAACGATCAGAGTATCTTCTGGTGTAACAAGAGAAATCTTGCTGTTAGCAGCTAATGGCAAGTCTTTGACATGGATCATATCACCAACATTGTACTGTGTTAAATCAATCTCAACCTTTTCAACGATATCAGCTGGGAATGCTTTGTATTCGACTTCAGATAAGGACTGTTCAACGATACCATTCTGTACAGCATCTTCGTTTAATAATTCGATCGCAGCAGTTGTGTGGATCTTTTCGTCAGCAACTAATGCCTGGAAGTTAATAAACATTGTTTCGTTTTTCATGGCATTGTAGTCGATTTCTTTTACGATGGCGTCTACATTTTCTCCGTCAACAAGTAAAGTAATATGAGCTCCTTTTTTGTTATCCTTTAAGAATTTAGCGGCTTCACGGGAATCAACTTTCAATGGAATGGAATTTTCGATATCTCTGCCAAACAGATTTCCGATAACATAACCTTCTTTTCTTAATTTTTTAGCCTTTGTTTTCAAATCTCTTTTTTCTGCAGTTAATGTGTTCATAAAAAGTTCCTCCTTGAAAAAACATTAAGATATTATGCATGTTATGGTATAACACCGGAAGTACTTTGTGTATAAAATATATAAATACACAAAAAGAGCTCCCAGTGTAGTGGAAGCTCTTGCTGTATTGTAGGTGTTTCTATGCACTTGAGTTTATTATATCACTACTTTTTAATTTTTAAAGGGGTAAAATTGATGTATTTTTAAAAGAACAAAATGAATAAAAATCACATATATTAAATAGAAGAAAAAAGAAAGGAAAAAAGACTGTGATTTATGATTTTGCCGTTATCGGCGGTGATATGAGACAGGTATATTTAGCCAACTATCTAAAAAATCAAAGATATCAGGTTATCACATATGCAACCAAAAAAGAAGGCTCAGAATGCAAGGAAGGTAAATCTTTTGAAAATGTCATAAGGGAAGCGAAGTGCATGATTGGACCCGTCGTTTTTTCAAAAAACGGGGAAATCACAGGAAGTTCTATCAATAAAAAAATGTCAGTAGAAACACTGCTTCAAGAAATGACGAAAGAACAGATTTTATTTGGGGGATGTATCAATGAAGAAATTCGACATGAATGTGAACAAAAAGAAATAAAAGCATTTGACTTCATGAAAATGGATGATGTCGCTATCTACAATGCGATCGCAACTGCAGAAGGTGCGATCATGGAAGCAATCAAGATGCAGCCGATCAATCTTCACAAAAGTCGTTGTCTGGTCCTTGGCTATGGAAGATGTGCAAAAGTTCTTGCAGCGAAACTAAAAGGAATGGATGCTCAGGTAACAGTCTGTGCCAGAAATAAAACAGCAAGAAGTCTTGCAAAATCTTTTGGACTTGAGGTTATGGATTTTACGGAACTAAAACGGCGGATCTGTCAGTATGATCATATTTTTAATACCGTTCCAAAACAGATCCTAAAAGAAGATATCCTAAGGAAGATCTCCAAAGAATCCTGCATCATAGATATTGCTTCCTATCCTGGTGGAACAAACCATCAAATGGCGGAAAAACTAGGAATCTGTGCAAAACTATGCCCAAGTCTTCCAGGCATTTATTCCCCGAAATCTTCTGGGATCATGCTTGCAAAAAAAGTTTTAGAAATCAGTGGAGAGATCAAACATGGTATTGAAAAATAAAAGAATCGGAGTAGCAATGACAGGTTCCTTTTGCACTTACACAAAAGCCTTTGAACAGATCGATCGCTTACTAGAAGAAGGTGCGATCCTGCAGACGATCTTTTCTGACATATCCCAGCATATCAAATGCAGGTTTGGAAAAGGTGAGGAATTTGTAAAAAGAGCACACGATATGACAGGAAATGAACCGATGAAAACGATTGAAGAAGCAGAAATCATCGGTCCGACAGGGTGTCTGGATATCCTGATTTTAATGCCATGTACAGGAAATACCATGGCGAAACTTGCCAATGGAATTACAGATACCCCGGTTTTAATGGCAGCTAAAGCGCAGCTGCGGAATGAAAAACCAGTCGTTATCTCTATGGCGAGCAATGATGCCTTAGGTATGAATCTTAAGAATATCGGGAATCTTTTAAATCATAAGCATATTTATTTTGTACCATTCGGACAGGATGATCCGGTAAAGAAGCCAAACTCCATGATCGCGGATACAAGACTGCTCATTCCGACAATTTTGCAGGCATTAAAAGGCAGACAATACCAGCCGGTTCTCATTGATCATAAAAAATAAAAAGAGGTAGCGTGTATGTGTGGAATTGCAGGATTTCTAAATCCTAGAAACAATGATAAAAAAACAGAGAAAGAAATATATCAGATCTTAAAGAAAATGAATGAAGTTCAAAGACATCGAGGTCCAGATGATGAAGGGATATTTTTGGAAAATGGCTGTGCATTAGGGCATGTACGATTGTCAATCCTTGACCTTTACAGGGGACATCAGCCAATGTGTAAAAAGAAAGAAGGAAATACCTACGCAATCATCTTAAATGGCGAGATTTATAACATGAAAACGTTAAAAGAACAACTGATCAAAGAAGGAGAAATGTTTTCGACAACGAGTGACACGGAAGTTGTATTAACCGGGTATATCAGGTATGGGATTTCTTATATTGAAGAGTTGAATGGAATTTTTTCTATTGCTCTGTGGGATGGGAAACGGAAGAAATTATATTTGATCAGAGATCGTGTTGGTGTGAAGCCATTATTCTATACAAAACGGGGAGATACATTAATCTTTGCATCTGAGATCAAAGGCTTGTTTGCCTATCCAGGAGTCAAACCAGTCATTGACAGAGAAGGTCTCTGTGAAATCTTTGGGTTGGGACCTGCAAAGTCATATGGAAAAGGAGTGTTCAAAGATATTTATGAAGTCCTTCCAGGGCATTTCTTAGAATATGATCGTGATGGATTGAAGGATCATGCATATTGGGAATTGAAAGCGAAAGAACACACAGACAGCGAAAAAGATACGATCGAGCATACAAGGTGGCTAGTAAAAGATGCCGTGGAAATGCAGATGTTATCCGATATTCCAATCAGTACATTTTTATCCGGTGGAGTTGACAGTAGTCTTGTCACAGCAATCTGTGCGAAAAAGCTTCAAAAAGAAGGGAAAAATTTAAACACATTTTCCTTTGATTTTGTAAATAATCATAAATATTTTAAATCAAATGCCTTCCAGCCAAGCGAAGACCGCCCATGGGTTGATAAGATGGTTGATCATGCAAAGACAGATCACAGATATTTGGAATGCGACAATGAAAATATGATCGAAAATCTATACAAAGCGGTTGATGCCAGAGATCTTCCATGTATGGCAGATGTGGAGTCTTCGATGCTATATTTTTGTTCGAAAGTTGTAAAATATAACAAAGTAACATTAACAGGGGAGTGTGCAGATGAAATTTTTGGCGGTTATCCATGGTTTCATAAAGAGGAATGCTTCAAGGCAGAGATTTTCCCATGGTCTATGGATATGCAGCCAAGAAAAATGCTGTTAAATGATGATATCATACAGAAAGTGGATTTAGAATCTTATGCAAGAACAGCTTATCAAAAGACGATCAATGAGACGCCAAAACTTTATGGAGAAGATCAGATCGAAGCTAGAAGAAGGCAGATTTCTTATCTGAATCTAAGATGGTTTATGGTAACCTTAATGGATCGCATGGATCGCACGAGCATGCATTGTGGGTTAGAAGCACGAGTGCCGTTTGCTGATCATAGGATCGTGGAATATCTTTATAATGTTCCGTGGGAGTTAAAATGTTTAAATGGTGTGGTAAAAGGATTGCTAAGAGCAGCAGGGGAAGGAATCCTGCCAGATGAGGTATTGTATCGAAGAAAAAGTCCATATCCAAAGACTTATGATCCAAACTATGAAAAAATTTTATCCAAAGAACTTCTGAAAGTTATGGCAAAAAAAGGAGCACCGATCAAAGAACTGATCGATGCATATAAATTGAGCAGATTCTTAGACAGTCCGAAAGACTATGGTAAACCATGGTATGGACAGCTGATGGCAGGTCCTCAGATGATCGCTTACCTTCTGCAAGTCAATTACTGGCTGGAAAAATACCAGATCACATTGAATCTAAGTTAGCTAGATTAACATAAAATGTCTTAAAATATATAGCCATCCCGTAACTGTAAATGCACTAAACATCGTTGTTAACATGACAACACTGGAAGAAAGAGTTCCCTCATGTCCCATATTCTTCGCCATAACAAAACTACTTACTGTTGTTGCGGAACCAAGCATGATAAGGATGGCAACCAACTTATCGGTACGGAATCCAAGTTTCACTGCAATTGGCAGGAAAATGGCACAAAGACCAACAAGTTTCATAAAAGCAGCAATGGCAGATGGTTTGATCTTTCCAAAAGCTTTTTTGATTTCGAAGGTAGCGCCCATCGCCATGAGTCCCATTGGAGTGGCGACATTTCCAATGCTTGAAATAACCTTTTTAGGGATTGCAGGCATTGGAATTTTTAATGCAGACCAGACAAGTCCAGCAACAATTCCGATAAGGATTGGGTTTGTCACGATTCCTTTGATCGTTTTTTTCACAACAGTACGGTCAAGCCCACTTTGTCCAGGTTTAAATACAGATAAGACAACAACAGCCATCATATTATATAATGGTACACTTCCAATGATCATCAAAGGAGCCATTCCGGCATTTCCATAAATGTTTTGGATAAATGCGATTCCAAGAAGAGCAGCACTGCTTCGGTAAGCCGCCTGAATAAATTCTCCACGGATCGTTTTATCACCTAGCAGACAAGAAATCAGAAAAGAAATCGTAATACTGATCATGGTAACGATAAAACAAAACAGGACAAACTTAACATCCCAGACTTTTGAAAAATCAACCGTTGCAAGATCCTCAAATACCAAGACAGGCAAAGGAACCATAAAAACAAACTTATTCATTTTCGAAGCAAAAATATCATCAATCCATCCAATCTTTTTAAAGACAAGTCCTAAGATCATCATCAAAAAGACAGGAACAGTAGCGTTTAAGCTAAAGATTAAATTTTCCATAATTACTCACTTTCTGTAGTATAAGCTGAACTTTTCTTTGGTGTGATCAGATAGTGGTAGACAAAATGTTTCACTGCAACAAAATGTTTTCTCGTCCAAACAAGACAAAAACCACTGAAAACAGGCAGAAAACATACAAGAGAACCAGTATGTCCAAAGTTTTTGCAAGATAGATAAGAAACGATAACACCAAAATGGAAACAAAGCAAAACAGAAGCGAAAAATTTCCATTTTCTTAAGGCGTCGGGATCTTTACTGCAAAGATATTCTGTTATAGATGTCGTAAACTGACGCAGGTTATTCGTAGAAAAAATTGTAGAGCAGGTAAATCCATCCCCACCCTTAAAGGAACACCACTGAATTGCCATTGCAAAATACAACGGATAGAGGGCAATGAAATCATTCAGATCCGATGGAAGAAAAGCAACGATCAAGGCTGCCATTGCATCTATAAAAAGACTGACATAAGGAAGATGCAGCCTTGTAAACTTCGGTAAGATCACCGTCAGTGATAATGCAAACATATAAATAAAAACACCAAGAAGTCGCACAAAGAAATTCGCATCCGGGTGTCCAGCAAGATCTGCAAATACAGAGATCAGATTCGAAGTCTGCGCAGAACCAAAGAGTTCATGATGATTAAGAATCGCAAAACCACCAAGAAATCCCCCAACGATTGCCATATTAAAATGGATCCAACGATCCATATCCCTACTACACATGAAAAAACCAGCTTTCTTAAAAATATTTCCAAAATATTATATATCCATCCAGAAGAATTGTAAAGTTATGATTTGTATGTAGGCTTGCATTCACTAACTGAAGACGGTAGTGGTTTCGATTACGTAAATTATTTGAATATTATAAAAAGGGTTATCTGCCTGAGTCGAGCGAGAGCGTGTCGCAGACAGATAACCCTTTTTATAATATTCCACCAATAATTTTCGTCATCAAACTAGCAAATTAAAATTTCGTGATCATTTCCATGATTTCATTACTTCTCTGAACAAATTTTGTCATTTCTTCAGGAGCTAATGTTGTATGACTTAACATGGCAAGATCATACAGCTGTTCGCAAATAATCTTTGCATTTTGGGCATCTCCATGCTCAAACAGATATTTCACAAGTGTATTATTTGCATTCAGAGTCAGAACCTGTGCAGGAGCACCAAACATATTAGGGTCCATACCAGGCATTGCATACATCTTCATCATATCCTGCATACGTCTGCTTTCTTCAGATAAAGTGATGATAGAAGAAATCTTTGCATCTTTTAATTTTTCAACGTGAACTTCAAGGTTTTCTTTGTTTAAAGTCTTTCTAAACAGGTCAGTTAAAGAAGTCTTGATTTCATCTAATTCTTTTTCATCTACATCTTCTTTAAGGGCATCTTCGACATCCGCATCGATACGTTTAAATTTGATATGCTGATTCTGCTGTTCGATCTGTGTGATAAATGCAGAATCAATGTTATGATTTAAAATGACAGCATCCATATCCTGTTCTTTGAACATATTGATATACTGGCTCTGCTGAACTTCATCTGTGATGTAGTATAAAGTTGTCACATCGTCATCATTTGCAGGAGCTGGAACAAGGTCGCTTAATGTTACATATTTATGTTCCATGTTCTTAAATAAGATGTAATCTTTGATCTTATCTGCGAATTTCTGGTCACGGATGAATCCAAATTTGATAAATGGACTGATATCATCCCAGTATTTTTCATAAGATTCACGATCTGTCTTGCACATGCCAGTTAACTTATCAGCGACTTTCTTTGTGATGTAATCTGAAATCTTCTTCACGAATCCATCGTTCTGAAGAGCACTTCTTGATACGTTCAGTGGAAGATCAGGACAGTCGATCACACCTTTTAATAACATTAAGAATTCAGGAATGACTTCTTTGATGTTATCAGCGATAAATACCTGATTGTTATATAATTTAATTGTTCCTTCGATCGAATCATATTCTGTGTTGATCTGAGGGAAGTAGAGGATACCTTTTAAGTTAAATGGGTAATCCATATTCAGATGAATCCAGAATAATGGTTCTTTAAAGTCATGGAAGACTTTATGATAGAATTCTTTGTATTCTTCATCAGTACATTCATTTGGACGTTTGTTCCAAAGTGGATGTGTATCACTTAAAGAAACCGGACGCTTGTTGATCTTAACAAGATCTTTGGCTGGAGATACTTCAACAGTTTCTTTTGTACCATCTTCGTTTTCTTTTTCTTCTGTTTTTGCATCTTCGTGGATATGTTCTACAACGACATCATCGTCTTTTACCTGATCTTCAGGGATTGTCTCAAATTCCTGTTCGGCACCTTCTACAGATAAGAAAATCTCTGTTGGCATGAAAGAGCAGTATTTCTCAATGATCTCTCTTGCACGGTATTCATTTGCGAATTCTGTGCTTTCTTCATTTAAGAATAAAGTGATCTCTGTACCAACGGTCTCTTTTGTACCAGTTGCCATTGTATATTCTGTACCACCATCACAAGTCCAGTGAACAGGTTCAGCTCCTTCTTTATAAGAAAGAGTATCAATCGTAACTTCGTCCGCTACCATAAATGCAGAATAGAAACCAAGACCAAAATGTCCGATGATCTGGTCACCTTCTGTTTTGTCTTTGTACTGTTCTAAGAATTGTGTAGCTCCAGAAAAAGCAATCTGTGTGATGTATTTTTCAACTTCATCTGCAGTCATACCAAGACCAGTATCGATGAATTTCAAAGTTTTCTTCTCTGGATCAAGGATAACTTCAACTTTGTTTTTATGTCCTTCTGGGAAATTGTATTCTCCCATCATATCTAATTTCTTTAATTTTGTGATGGCATCGCATCCGTTAGAGATTAATTCACGGAAGAAAATATCGTGATCGGAATAAAGCCATTTCTTAATGATTGGAAAAATATTATCGCTGTTAATGGAAAGAGTTCCTTTTTTCTCTGCCATAATCTGTACACTCCTTTATCTAAAAATATTATGATCTTAATTTAAGTGTTCTATGTCAAATAGAACTTTTACAAAGAGTATTGTAGAACCAAAGTTGATAAAAGTCAAGTAAAAATTAGCACTCAATAAAAAAGAGTGCTAATAAAATAAAAAAGAGATTTACAATGATTTAACACACGGCAAATATTTTCTAAAAAAATGGTGTCTATAATGAAAAAAAGAGTAAGAAAAAAGGAGTAAAGAAGTATGGCTTTTGCGATGGAATGGATCAAGGGGCAGGATTTGTGGGAAACAAAAGCATATGGAAAATATGATGCGATCAATTATGTCAGGACATTTTTAGGCGATGAGGTAGTGTATGTGACAGCGAAAGATGTGTTGTTTTTTGAGACGTTTCCGGGGTGTTACCGTTGTAATCCATTTATAAAGAAAGCAATGGATTCAATACATTACAATCAGATTGAAATTATTGCATATGATGATGGCACATTAGGTGATGTGGAGAAGTATCTGCAGATTTTGAGAAAATGCGGGTATTTTTATATTAAAAAAGTAGTTCTAGCGACACAATTTGGAATGAAACACACGAATTATCTGTTTTATTCCAAATTGATTCAAAAAGAACATGAGCAAGGGAAAAAATATGGGATGATCAGCCAGCATGTTAACCTTTTTGCGAAAAAACAAAAGGTTAATCATATGCTTTATGTAACACCAGATCAATACCCGGGAAGATATTTTTATGGGAAACATCTCAAAGCAGAAGAAAAAATGTTTCAGAATTTTGTCAATGAATCGTTGTTTCAAGGGACGGTGAAAGAATCAAAAGGCTATTATTTTGGTTATGCTTTTGAAGGAATTTTTTTGGATGCTTACTGCAGATTTATAAAACAATGGAAAGAAGAAAATAACATTCATATTTTATATTTTCCATATAATGCGTCAGCTCTTGCACAAGCATATACAGTATTGTACGAAGAAGACCGTACAGAAATCTTATATGCCGATGAAAATACAAAGAGAAATAAAAATATGATCTTCTATTTAAATTATAATATCTGGAAAAATAGTGCTGTGATCGATCTTTCTATTGAAGAGAATTTTACAAAATATATCAGGGAAAATGTTGACAGGACAGTAAAGACTCTGAATCTATGCGACTTTTTCAAGAAGAAAGAGTTAAAAAAATATGAAATCTCGATACAAAAAACGATTGCCCTGATCAAAGATCCAGGATTTACAGTCAGTGAATATGAACAGGGGCTTGCCGTGTGGAATGAAGATGAATTTCATATGCAGGAAGTTCGTAATTTTCAGGAAATACAAAAAGGAGCGCTTGAATTTGTAAATAAATTTCACCAATGCAGCGAAAAATCGGTGTATCGAAAGAATCAATATGAAATTTTTGAACATCATTTTATTGCAGATGTTATGGAATATGCATTTGATGAGAAGAAACGTTTGAAAATGCATAAATCATTAGAACAAAGGATCATACATTCTGTGAAAATAAGAAAGATCATTCAGAAATTAAAGAATATCAGGAAGGGAGAAGCATTGTGATTTTATACGTAGGGGCATCACTTTATCATATTTTATGTTTTTCCATTCATAAAATAATGAATCATCCAAAGGAAAAAGCATTACTAGTTATTGGAGACAATATATTTTCAAAGAGCGGGATGAAGGAACTGAAAAAAGATTTAGAAGAGGCACAGATTTTTGACCAGATAGAAATTTTAAAATTTATCGAAGGTGCATATTCCAATCCATATAAGATCACAAAGAATTCAGATGAAGAAAGGATTGATCAGTATATTCGATATAACGAAGAATGGGTTGAAAACTGGCTGTCAATAAAGAATATCCGTTTATCTGATTATACAGAATTTAATTCTGCGATCGATCACAGACATTTAGGGTTATATCTTCTATCCAAAAGAATATCTTATCAGTATTTTGAAGATGGAAATGGACTTTTATCAAGAAGATGGGTGCAGCTTGAATTTCATAAAAAAGCTCAATATGCTTCGTATGCTGTATGTGAACGTTTACATGCCTTAGGCGAAAATGAGATCGTTACGAAAAAATATGCCAATCAAAGTGCACAGGAAGAAGGGTTTTATGATGAAAAAATGGAAGATTTTGAGGTAACGAAATTATTTAAAGCACTAGATAAGAAAGAGCAAACAAAGATCTTGCAAATGTTTCATGCACAAAAGCTTTATTTGCAAAAAGGAAAAGATCCAGTCCTTTATCTGACAAGATATGTTCGTTATCTGCAAAAACCAACGATGGAAAATCACGAATTCATATCAACGATGATCGTCGATCTTTTTGCAAAGGATCATCCGTTGATCGTAAAACCGCATCCGAGAGATTTTACTGGGAGATATCAGGATATGTTCAAAAGTGCAGTTGTGCTACCAAAACAATTTCCATCGGAACTTTTACCATTTATATATGAAGGAAAATACGAAAAGATCATTACAACAGGTTCTACCGCAATAGATGCCTTAAAGGATTATGGAAAGGAAGTGATCAAGTTGGATATAGAATTTGAAAATAAAGTTTATGCAATTTATCAATATACAGCGGCTGTTTTATTTGTAAGGGAAATGTTCCCGAATCTTAAAAAAGATGAGATAGGTGTTGTTGGATGCAGTATGGAACTGATGAATCCATTGTGTAAGGAATTTTTAGGATTTGAGGAAATTACTCCAATGGATCAAAAGAAAAAATATAAAGTTATTTTATGTGATGAGGTAAGTCAAAATGAGCTGGAAGCAGAATGTATCTGTTATTTGAATTCAGATCAGGATTATCGATTTGCGGATACTATAAAACAGGGATTTGAAAATATTCACTATTTAAATGTTTTAGTCAGACAGACAAAAAAGAATGCAGTTGGGAAAAATGAAGAACATGCTATTTTTGTAAATACACAAGATGAGGAAATTATAGAAAAATTGGAAAGATTTTTTATACGTCATGAATTTTTCTATACAGGAGTCGAAATGTTTGTTGGTAATGCATCAGCAGCACAAAAGCAATATATGCAGATCGTGTCAGAAATCCTATGGACAAAATCAATGCAAGAGAGAAACACAAATAAAACAATTTTTCTAAATTTGCCAAAAATGAAAAAACATATATCGCCAAATGATATTAAAATGATGAAGCAATTACTGAAAAAAGTAAAAGAAGAAAGGAATCGAAATGAAAGTAACAGCCTTTGTACCAATGAAATTAAATAACGAACGACTTCCAGGAAAAAATACGAAAGCATTCACGAATGGAAAACCGTTGTGCCAGTATATTTTAAATACATTACTGAAAGTAAAAGAAATTGATGAGATTTATGTTTATTGTTCGGATCCATCGATCATGCTGTATCTTCCAAAGGGGATTAAATTCTTAAAAAGAGATTCCAGATTAGATGGAAGTCATGTAAAGATCAATGAAGTTTTAACAGCATTTGCCAAAGATATACCATCTGATGTTTATGTACTTGCCCATGCAACAGCTCCATTTATCCATAAAGAAACAATTGAGAATGGTGTTAAAGCAGTTTGTGAAGAGGGGTATGATTCTGCACTTAGTGTACATAAACAGCAGGATTTTTTCTGGATGGATGAAAAGCCATGGAATTATGACATAAAAGAGATCCCAAGAACACAGGATTTAAAACCATTATACAGAGAGACAACAGGTCTTTATATTTACAGAAATGAACTGATCACAGAAGAAGGAAGAAGAATTGGAGATCGGCCAAAACTTTTAGAAACAGATTGGAAGGAAGCAGTAGATATCAATAATCCTGAAGATTTTGTGATCGCAGATGCGATGTTTAATTATTACAGGCAAAGAGGAGAAAGAATTTATGAATAAAGTAGCGGTACTTGATTGTACACTGCGTGATGGCGGGTACGTCAATGATTTTGATTTTTCAAAAAATACGATCAAAACGATCATTAACAAGCTGGGAAAAGCACATATGGATATCATTGAGTGTGGATTTTTAAAAAATATCGAATATGATGAGAACAAATCTCTTTATAGTGATGTAGACCAGATCACACCATTGATCACACCAAAGAAGAAACATACGATGTATGTTGCGATGATCGTTACAGGAACGATTCAAGCATCAAAGATCATTCCAAGAAGAAAAGATACGATCGATGGAATTCGTATCACATTTCATAAAAAAGAAATGGATGAAGCATTTGAACTTGGGTATGCACTGATGGATAAAGGGTATGAAGTCTTTATGCAGCCGGTTGGAACGACAAGTTATTCAGATGTAGAACTCTTAGAGCTTTTTGAACGTATCAATGAGATGAAACCATATGCATTTTATCTTGTGGATACGCTTGGGAAACTTTATGCAAAGCAGTTATTAAAATTGTTTTATCTGGCGGATGATAATCTCGATGAAGATATTACGATCGGATATCACTCCCATAATAATCTGCAGTTGTCATTTTCTAATGCACAGCAGTTGATACAAAGCTGTGGAAAAAGAAATATCATCATTGATGGATCTGTTCTTGGAATGGGAAGAGGTGCAGGAAATTTATGTAGTGAGATTCTGACACAGTATATTAATGAGAATATAGAGTATCGTTATCATACGGAGCTGTTATTAGAATTGATGGATGAGTATATCAGCCCGATCTCATATATTCATCCATGGGGATACAGTGCCGGATATTTTCTTGCGGCAACGAATAATTGTCATCCAAATTATGTGAGCTTTTTATTGAATAAACAGACTTTAAATATGAAGCAGATCTATCAGGTGTTAAAAGAAATCCCATCAAATGAAAGATCATTGTATAACGAAAAACTGATTTCAGGATTATATTTAAAATTCCAGGAAAATGAGATCGACGACAAAGATACGATTCATGCATTACAAAAAATGATGAAAGATAAAAAAATTGTTGTCATTGCTCCTGGAAAAAGTGTGACAGATGAGAGGGGAAAGATTGAAGAATATATGAGGCAGGAAGATCTGTTTGTGATCAGTGTAAACAGCATTCCAGAATATATCGTGCCTGATATAGTTTTTATCAGTAATCAGAAACGATATCATCAGTTAAAGAAAGAACAGGGGATCAAGGATCTTCCGTTTCCAGTGATCACAACATCAAACATTCAAGTATCAAAAGCTGTGCAGTACATTGTCAATTACTCAAGTCTTGTCATGGCAGATGAGATGATCACAGATAATGCATGTCTGATGTTATTTAATTTATTACTAAATATGGGGGTTGAGAAAACGGATGTCATTGGATTTGATGGATATCATACGAATGTCGAACGAAATTACTACAGCAATCGACTGATCAATAGTTCAGATCGAGAAAAATTAAGAACGATCAATAAACATATCAGAAAATATATGAAGAAGATCAAAGCGCATATGGAAATAAATTATGTAACCACATCTTTGTATGAGACAAAACATAACGATCAATAAGAGATGGAGGCTGTTTATGATTTTATTTCGATGTGACTCTGTATACCAGTTGATGAACGCCATACAGATTAAGATAACACTTTTAAAAGACGAAGAGGCAGATCTTTTATTAAGTGATCATACCAACTTTGACTCATTGATTCCACCATTACAGGAAAGCGGGATTTTTGAAGAGGTCAAAAGACTTTATTCAAAGAAAAAAGCAGATGAATACTGGACATATTCCAAAGAAGAACGTAAAAATATCAGCAAAGATCCACAGAAATATGTGGATATGGATGTTTTGGATAAAGAATATACCGAATTTTACATTAGCTTCGAGACAGCCTATGCAAAATTAATGTATTATGCGATGGTAAAAAAAGGAATGCATCCCAAGGTGCATTTATTTGAAGACGGGATGGCAACGTATGTCTGTGATGTGAAAAAACGATGCATGGAAGATGGAATGGACCATGCATTTTATAAGGAAGACCAATTTATAGACAATATTGAACGATTACTGCTTTATGATCCGGCATTATTTACAGGAGAGAAGATGCCATTTCCGATTGAGAAGATTCCGACGATCGATTACAAAAATAAAGAGGTAAAGGATGTTTTTCATTATATTTTTGGCGAAGCAAAACTTCCAAAACAAAAATTTATATTTTTGGAAGAAGCATTTTTTGATGACAAGATTCCATCGAATGATCTGGAACTTGTCTTAAGGATTGCAGAAATCGTAGGAAAAGATCAGATGATCATAAAACTTCATCCAAGAAATAAAGTGAACCGATTTCAGGAATATGGGTTTCAGACAATGCAGCATACGCAGGTTCCGTGGGAGATTACATTGATGGATGAGGATATTACAGATAAGATTTTATTTACTATATCATCGAATGCTTCGATCACATCAAAACTGATCTTTGAGAAAAATATGAATGTGGTCATGTTATATCGGATGTTTACAGGAAAAACATGGCTGATGGGAAATGCAAATTTCAGCCTGTATCATGAAAGATCGCTCAAAGAATTTAACAAAGATCGCAAAAATATTTACTGTCCATATTCATTTAATGAGATGAAAGAGATTTTAAAATATATAGAAGGAGTAAGTAAGATTGAAAGGATGTCATGAAAATAGACCAGAAGTATCCGTTGTGATCCCAGTATATAATGCAGAAAAATATTTGAGACAGACGATGAATTATCTCCTGTATCAGACGTTAGAGGAAATTGAATTTATTTTTGTAGATGATGGATCAAGCGATCGGTCAGTAACGATCATTCAAGAATATATGGAACAATATAAAGATAAAATCTACCTTTATCATACAGATCATACAGGCCCAGGTGGAGCAAGAAACAAAGGAATCGAACATGCAAGAGCAGATTATATTGGATTTGCGGATGCAGATGATTACATGGAATATGATATGTATGAAAAAATGCTGTATGTGGCGAAGAAAGAAAATCATGATCTTGTCTATACTCCATATTATCTGGTCAGAGATGATAAAAAAAGAATTCATGGAAGACTCAATCAGCCAATCGAGAAAAACCAATTGATCTTTCACGGGGAAGTTGCATTTTGGAGCAAACTGATCCATAAGGATTTACTGCATCAAACAGGAAAAATCCCACAGATCTGGTTTGAAGATACGGCATATATGCTTCCATTGTTTTCTTATGCCCAAAATCCGGTGTATTTGGATGAACCGTTATATTTTTATATTAAAAGAGAAGGTTCGATCACAAACAGCATGGATGATAAGAAGACGCTTGATACGATCATTGCCGAAGATTATGCGATCAAGCATTGTAAGGAAGAATACAAAGAAGCTGTGGCAGCAAGAGTTGCGGATCGTATCTTATTTAATATGAAAACACGGTGGATTTATTTTGACAGATTTGTGCAGCATCTAAAAAAATACAGGGACATCTTAGAAGATGATCAGGTTTTAAAGATGTATCCAGTTCGATATCAAAAGGTTATGAATTATCTTGAATTTCCGGAAGAAAGAATTCCTGAAAATTTATTTGTCACAGACTTTGGACATCATAAGGAAGGTTTTGATGAATATAAAGAGAAGGCATTTGATGATGGATGTAAGTTGATCATTTTAAATGAAGAAAACTGTGATATTTCAGAATCAGAACAAGTAAAGCAGGCGTATAAAGAAGGAAATTTTGAATATGTTGCACATTATTTTGTGGTGAAAAATCTGTGGCTATATGGAGGAATTTACCTTGGGGATGGGATAAAGATTCAAAAGCCACTGGAATTTCAAAGATGTTTTTCTTCTTTCTTTGGATTTCTGGATAAAGAGACATTTACAGACCGTGTCATGGGGTGTGTGAAAAATGATCCGACAATGAAACAGTTATGGAATACCTACGAATACCCACAGTTTTACGAGGATACATATTTACCATTAAAAGAGCGATTAAAAAATATTCTGATCGCATATGCGGGAGTTGTGATGGATGATCAGACACATTTATATGAATATCCCTGTGCTGTATTTCAATCATCTGTATTTGTTGCAGGGGGCAGAGATCCGATGCATGTGTGCAGTCATGATTTTACAAAAAATTATAAGGAAGATGGATATACGGTTCTTCCTGATGCAACGGTAGAATCTTTTGTAGACACAAAAACAGAGGTGCCAGATGGAGTCCGTCAAGAGTTAGAGCGCGTGACATTATTGAAGAATAAATTGTTAAATCAGAGGAAAGAATTGAGGAAGGAAAAGAAAAAACTACTGAAAGAAAATAAACGATTGGAAGAAAAGATTGGAGAGTATGAGAATTCTACTTCTTGGAGGGTGACGGCGATATTTCGGAAAATTCGGCAATTCTAGTTTGTGTAGTTGATATCATCTAACAAACTAAACTTTTCCGTATGTAAAGTATTATTTGAATTATTAAAGAAAAAGGACTATAATACCACACATACGGGGCGTGGCTCAGCTTGGTAGAGCGCGTGGTTCGGGACTACGAGGTCGCAAGTTCAAATCTTGTCGCCCCGATGAATGGATTATAAGAAGGCATCGACAGATCATGGTCGGTGTTTTCTTTTTACAAAAATATCGGTATAATAGAAAGAAAACAGTAAAAAATGAGAAAGAGACAACAAATGAACAAGATCAACTACCAAAAACAATTAGATAAAGTAATCGAAAACCTGGGAGAAACCAAACCAACTCTATTACTCCACAGTTGCTGCGCTCCATGCAGCAGCTATGTCCTGGAATATCTCTCCCAATATTTCGATATCACAATTGACTACTACAACCCAAACATTGATTCCAAAGAAGAGTACGAAAAAAGAGTCCACGAGCAGCAGCGTTTGGTCAATGAAATGAATCTTCCTATTAGAGTGATCGATGCTGGATATGACCCGCAGACTTTTTTTGATATGGCAAAAGGCTATGAACAAGAGCCAGAAGGCGGCAAGAGATGTTATCGTTGTTACAAACTAAGATTAGATCAGGCGGCAAAACTTGCCCAAGAAGGTGGATATGATTATTTCACAACAACCCTTACGATCAGTCCGTTAAAAAATGCTGCATGGCTAAATGAACTAGGACAGAAAGCAGGAGAATTAGCAGGAGTCAGATTCCTTCCATCTGATTTTAAAAAGAAAGGTGGTTATCAGAGATCTATTCAATTATCGAAAGAATATAATTTGTATCGTCAGAATTTCTGCGGATGTGTTTTCTCTAAAATAGAGAGTGAAGAGCGGATGCATAAAGAAAAAAACATATAAAAATACAAAAAAGTACTTGCAACGACAAAAAATATATGATAAAATTTTTACAATTTGTAGAGAAATATTTCTGAAATAAAAAATAACTTGGGTATTGGAAGGACAAGATGACTGAATTTCCAATACTTAGCTTTGTAATTTTTATTTTAGGATATTTCTTTTTTTTATATAGAATCAAGAGTTTTGGCAAAACTCTTATTTTATAGATAGGAAGTTAGTTCTTCCTGACAAAATACAACCCTATGAAAGAAACTTTTTAGGAGGAAAAATTACATGAACGCATTTTTGATATTGGAAGACGGACACGTATTTGAGGGAAAAAGCTTTGGAGCCCAAAAAGAAGTGATCTGTGAAGTCGTATTTAATACTTCCATGACAGGCTATTTAGAAGTATTAACAGACCCTTCCTATCAGGGACAGGGAGTCGTAATGACTTACCCACTGATCGGAAACTATGGAGTATGTCTAGAGGACATCGAATCTGAAAAACCTTGGCATTCAGCCTTTATCGTAAGAGAAATCTCAAGAACTTCAAGCAACTTCAGAAGAGAAGAAGACTTAGAAGATTATCTGAAAGAACATGACATCCCAGGTATTTGTGGTGTTGACACAAGAGCTATCACAAAGATCTTAAGAGAACATGGATGCATGGGTGGAATGATTACCACAAATCCTGATTTCAATTTAGATGAAATCCTTCCAAAATTAAAAGAATATACAGTAACAGATGCAGTAAAAACTGTTTCCAGAACAGAAAAAGAACATTTTGCTGGAGATGGATTTAAAGTTGCATTATTAGATCTTGGAACAAAAAATAACATTATCCGTTCTTTAGAAAAACGTGGATGTGATGTAACAGTTTATCCAGCAGATACAACAGCAGAAGAAATCTTAGGAGACAATCCAGATGGAATCATGTTATCAAACGGACCTGGGGATCCAAAAGAGTGTGTACAGATCATCAAAGAGATCAAGAAGTTATATGACAGCGAGGTACCTATCTTTGCAATCTGCTTAGGACATCAGTTGATGGCACTTGCAACAGGTGCAGACACAGAAAAAATGCGTTGGGGACATCGTGGAGGAAACCATCCGGTCAAAGACTTAAAGAGCGGACGAGTTTACATTTCTTCCCAGAACCACGGATATGTGATCAAAGAAGAAACAATTGATCCAGATGTTGCAGAAGTTTCCTTTATTAATGTAAATGATAAAACAATCGAAGGATTAGACTATAAAAATAAAAACATTCGAACAGTTCAGTTCCATCCAGAAGCATGTCCTGGACCACAGGATACAGCTTACTTATTTGATGAATTTATGGATAGAATGAAAGGAGCAAAAAATGCCTAAGAGAGAAGATATAAAGAAAGTACTTGTAATCGGGTCAGGACCAATCGTCATTGGACAGGCAGCAGAATTTGACTATGCAGGAACACAGGCTTGTAGAGCACTTCAGGAAGAAGGAGTGGAAGTAGTCTTAGTAAACTCAAACCCTGCAACGATCATGACAGATAAAGATATCGCCGATAAAGTATATATCGAGCCATTAACAGCTTCTGTCATCGAAAAGATCATTGAAAAAGAAAAACCAGACAGTATCCTTCCAACACTTGGTGGACAGGCAGCCTTAAACCTTGCAATGGAATTAGTAGAAAGTGGATACCTTGAGAAGTCCGGAGTGAAATTGATCGGTACATCTCCATCTACGATCAAAAAAGCAGAAGACCGTCTGGAATTCCAGCAGACAATGGAGAAGATCGGAGAACCGATCGCAGCAGGACAGGTTGTTAAAACAGTAGAAGATGGTGTAGAATTCGCCAAAGTGATCGGATATCCAGCTGTACTTCGTCCAGCATATACACTTGGAGGAAGCGGTGGAGGAATCGCCCATAATCAGGAAGAATTAGAGACGATCCTTGAGAATGGTCTTCGTCTAAGCCGTGTAGGTGAAGTATTAGTAGAGCGTTACATTGGTGGATGGAAAGAAGTTGAATACGAAGTAATGCGTGATGAAAATGGAACATGTATTACAATCTGTAACATGGAAAACATCGACCCAGTTGGTGTTCATACAGGAGACAGTATCGTAGTAGCTCCATCTCAGACTTTAGGAGATAAAGAATACCAGATGCTTCGTACATCTGCATTAAACATCATCACAGAATTAGATGTTCATGGTGGATGTAACGTACAGTACGCATTGAATCCAGACAGCTTTGAATACTGCGTTATTGAGGTAAACCCTCGTGTCAGCCGTTCTTCAGCCTTAGCTTCCAAAGCAACAGGATACCCAATTGCGAAAGTAACAGCAAAGATCGCAATCGGATATACATTAGATGAGATTGAAAATGCAGTAACGAAGAAAACATATGCAAGTTTTGAGCCAATGCTTGACTACTGTGTTGTTAAAATGCCTAGACTTCCATTCGATAAGTTTATTCATGCAAAACGTACTCTGACAACTCAGATGAAAGCAACTGGAGAAGTTATGAGTATCGGAACAAACTTCGAAGGGGCGTTAATGAAAGCGATCCGTTCTTTAGAGCAGCATGTGGACAGCTTGATCTTCGGTGATTACGATAAATTAACAGACGACGAGTTATTAAAAGAACTTGAAAAGATCGATGATCTTCGTATCTATGTGATCGCAGAAGCAATCCGTCGTGGATTTGATTATGATACGATCTTTAATATTACAAAGATCGACCGTTGGTTCTTAGATAAGATCGCAGTTTTAGTTGAGATGGAAAAGAAATTAGCGGAAGCTGATACATTAGACAAAGAATTATTACAGGAAGCAAAACGCTTAGAATTCCCAGACAAGGTGATCGGAAGCTTAACAGGTAAGACAGAGCGTGAGATCAAAGAATTAAGAAATGAATATAACATCCATGCAGCATATAAGATGGTAGATACATGTGCAGCTGAGTTTGATGCAGCAACACCTTATTACTATTCTTGCTATGATGGAGAAAACGAAGTTAAAGAAACATCTGAGAAGAAAAAAGTCATGGTTCTTGGTTCTGGACCAATCCGTATCGGTCAGGGTATCGAGTTTGACTTCTGTTCTGTACACAGTGTATGGGCATTAAGTAAAGAAGGATACGAGACGATCATCGTAAACAACAACCCTGAAACAGTTTCTACAGACTTTGACGTTGCTGATAAACTTTACTTCGAGCCATTAACAGCAGAAGATGTAGAAAGTATCGTAGATCTTGAAAAACCAGATGGTGCGGTTGTACAGTTTGGTGGACAGACAGCGATCAAATTAACAGAAGCACTGATGAAGATGGGAGTACCGATCCTTGGAACAAGTGCTGAAAATGTCGATGCAGCCGAAGACAGAGAATTATTCGATGAGATTTTGGAAGAATGCTGTATTCCAAGACCAAAAGGAACAACAGTATTTACATGTGAAGAAGCATTAGAAGTTGCTCATAAACTTGGATATCCAGTTCTTGTAAGACCTTCTTATGTACTTGGTGGACAGGGAATGCAGATTGCTGTATCTGATGAAGATATCACGGCATTCATGGAAGTTATCAACCGTTATGAACAGGAACATCCAATTCTGATCGATAAATATCTGGTTGGTAAAGAAGTCGAAGTCGATGCTGTTTGTGATGGAACAGATATCCTGATCCCAGGAATCATGGAACATGTGGAACGTGCTGGAATCCATTCAGGAGACAGTATTTCCGTATATCCATCTATCAATTTAACAGATAGAATTAAGAGAATCATTGCAGAATATACAAGAAAACTTGCAAAATCATTACATGTTATCGGACTGATCAACATTCAGTTTATCGTAGCAGATGATGAAGTATATGTTATCGAAGTAAACCCAAGATCCAGCCGTACAGTGCCTTACATTAGTAAAGTTACAGGTATTCCAATCGTAGCATTAGCAGCGAAAGTGATCACTGGAGCTAAGATCAGAGATCTTGGATATGAACCAGGACTTCAGAAAGAATCTGAATACTATGCAGTGAAGAAACCAGTATTCTCTTTTGAAAAATTAAGAGGAGCAGAGATCAGCCTTGGACCTGAAATGAAATCTACAGGTGAATGTCTTGGAATTTCTAAGAACTTCCATGAAGCATTATACAAAGCATTCTTAGGAGCTGGAGTAAATCTTCCAAAATACAAGAAGATGATCTTAACAGTGAAAGACTCCGATAAGATCGATGCGATTGATATTGGACGCAGATTTGAAGCATTAGGATATGAGATTTTCTCAACAAAGAGCACTTGCAGAGTCTTAAATGAAGCTGGAGTTCATGCAAAGCAGATTAATAAATTAGAAGAAGAATCTCCAAACTTGCTAGATCTCATTTTAGATGATAAAATTGATTTAGTCATTGATACACCATCTCAGGGTGTAGGTCGAAGCAGAGATGGATTCCTGATCCGCCGTTACGCGATTGAAACAGGAGTAACATGCCTTACAAGTCTTGATACGGCAGATGCTCTACTGACTAGTTTGGAAACAGGAAACAGAGATCAGCTCAGCGTAGTTGATATCGCACAGATTTAATTAAGAAGTAAGAAGGAGTGATGTTATGGGTCGATACACAAAACAGGATGTGATAGACCTCGTCAGAGAAAATGATGTCGAATTTATCAGACTACAATTTTCTGACTTGTTCGGAACAATGAAGAACGTCGCGATCACCGCAAGACAGCTTGAAAAAGCGTTGGATAATAAGTGTACATTTGATGGATCTAGTGTAGATGGATTTGTCCGTATTGAAGAATCAGATATGTATTTATATCCAGATCTTGACAGCTTTGCAATCTTCCCGTGGAATGCGGGAGGAAACCGCGTGGCAAGATTGATCTGTGATGTATACGGACAAGATGGACTTCCATTTGCTGGAGATCCAAGAAATGTATTAAAACGAGTGATGGTTGAGTGCCAGAAAATGGGTTATAAATTTAACGTCGGTCCGGAATGTGAATTTTTCTTATTCCACACAGATGAAGAAGGCCGCCCAACGACGGTTTCTCATGAGAAAGCCGGATATTTTGATGTAGCTCCGTTAGATTTAGGAGAAAGTGCCAGAAGAGATATGATCTTGAATCTTGAAGATATGGGATTTGAGATCGAGGCATCTCATCATGAAGTTGCACCAGCACAGCATGAGATCGACTTTAAGTATGACAATGCCTTAAGAACGGCCGATAACATCCTCACATTTAAATTCATCGTAAAATATATTGCTAAAAGACATGGACTTTATGCAAGTTTTATGCCAAAACCGATCACTGGAGTGGACGGTTCAGGAATGCATCTTAACATGTCTTTATGGAAGAATGGAAAGAATATTTTTGCTGATTCTAAGAATGATCTTGGAATCAGTGAGGAGGCTTTTCACTTCATGGCTGGAGTTATGGAACATGCAAATGAGATGTGCCTGATTACAAATCCACTGGTAAACTCTTATAAGAGAATCGTGCCAGGATATGAGGCACCTGTGGATGTTTCGTGGTCACCATCGAACAGAAGTCCACTTATCAGAGTACCAGCAGCCCGTGGAAGCGGAACAAGGCTTGAATTTAGAAGCCCTGATTCTGCTGCGAATCCTTACCTTGCACTGGCAGTCAGCCTTGCAGCAGGATTAGATGGGATCAAGCGCAAATTAACACCAGGAAAAGGTTCCATGAAGAATCAGTATGAGATGGCTGAGGGAGAAAAACAAGAAGCAGGGATTAATACACTGCCAAGAGACATGAAAGAAGCTCTTGAGATTTTCAAACAAAGCACTTATATGAAAGAACTTTTAGGAGATCATATTTTTAACAAGTATGTTGAAGCTAAGAGTGCTGAATGGGAGTCTTATCAGAAGTTCGTATCACAATGGGAAGTCGATCGTTATTTATACAAGATCTAATGATTGATATATACATGATACGGGAGGTGAGAAGCTTGGTAAACGTCATCGTTTTATTCCCGAAACAAGAAGTCGCCAGAAGCATTAGGAATCTCCTGGTAAGAAGTGGTTTTGAAGTGACCGCTGTATGTGCAACGGGTGCACAGGTAGTCCAGCGTATGGAAGGTGTTGAAGAAGGACTAGTCGTCTGCGGATACAAATGCTCCGATATGATCTACAGTGAATTAAGAGAATATCTTTCTGGAGAGGTCAAGATGTTGCTGATTGCTTCTCGCCAATATTTAGATGACTGCGTGTATCCGAATGTCATAGGACTTTCGATGCCATTAAAAGGGTATGAATTAGTCGAGAAAACGAGAGAGATCGTTACCGAAATTTCTGAGAAGCAAAGACGAAGAAAACAACGTCCAAAACAACGTACGAGAGAAGAAGTCCGTCTGCTGGAAGAAGTCAAAGAATTACTGATGCAGAATAATCAGATTACAGAGAGTGAAGCCCACGCATATATACAACAAAGAAGCATGAACAGTGGAGTGGGTCTTATCGAAATGGCAAAGATGATTAAAGAATCATTAACATATCAAAACTAGGAGGAATTTATGTTTAAAATTAACGACAACTACTTGAAACTGCCTGGAAGTTATTTATTTTCTACAATTGCGAAAAAAGTAAATGCATATTCCGAGGCAAACCCTGACAAAAATATTATTCGTTTAGGAATTGGAGACGTAACACAGCCTCTGGCACCAGCGATCATTGACTCTTTACACAAAGCAGTAGATGAAATGGGACATGCAGAAACATTTCACGGATACGCACCAGACCTTGGATATGAATTTTTAAGAAATGCAATCGCAAAGAATGATTATCAGGATCGTGGAGCAGATATCAAAGCAGATGAAATCTTTGTAAGTGATGGAGCAAAATGTGATTCTGGAAATATTCAGGAAATCTTTGCACAGGATAACAAGATTGCCGTATGTGACCCTGTATACCCAGTATATGTAGATACAAACGTTATGGCAGGAAGAGCCGGAACATATGATAAAGCAACAGAAACATGGAGCGATGTTATCTACATGCCATGTACAGCAGAGAATAACTTCGCACCAGATTTCCCAAGCGAAGTGCCAGATATCATTTACCTTTGCTTCCCTAACAATCCAACTGGATCAACAATCACAAAAGACCAGTTACAGGGATGGGTAGACTATGCAAACAAAAACGGATGCGTGATCATTTATGATGCAGCATACGAAGCATATATCTCAGAAGATAACGTTGCACATACAATTTATGAATGTGAAGGTGCAAGAACATGTGCGATCGAATTAAAGAGTTTCTCTAAGAACGCAGGATTTACAGGAGTTCGTTTAGGATATACTGTTATCCCTAAAGATTTAAAATGTGGAGATACACAGTTACATGCGTTATGGGCAAGACGTCACGGAACAAAATATAACGGAGCTCCATACATCGTACAGAGAGCTGGAGAAGCAGTTTACTCTGAAGCCGGAAAAGCTCAGTTAAAAGAACAGGTTGGATACTATATGAACAATGCAAAAGTAATCTTTAACGGATTACAGGATGCAGGATACACAGTATCTGGTGGTGTCAATGCACCATACATCTGGTTAAAGACACCAGACAACATGACATCTTGGGAATTCTTCGATCATCTGTTAGAAGATGCCAACGTCGTTGGAACACCAGGATCAGGATTCGGACCAAGCGGAGAAGGATACTTCCGACTTACAGCGTTCGGTAACTATGAGAATACAGTCGAAGCTATTGAACGAATCAAGAGAATGTAATTTTTGAATATAAAATAAGAAAAAGGATGGAATGTCAGGGATTGATGTTCCATTCTTTTTTGTATGTTAAAATAATAAATTATGCGGAATTTCTACCTTATGGAGTTGCTTGCTATAAGAAGGATTGTAAAATAAAAAAGCATAACTATGTAAAAAATGATAGAAATAAAGGACAGTGTTACAAAAATATATAGGAAACCTGCCCTTTATTTTATAATTGTTAGTTTTTTCTTGTATTCAATCCATTTTTTATATACAATAGAAGAAATAAAAAAACAAGATTTTCAAAAGAAGGAGATTTAAGACCAATGAAGAAGTTAGCTCTTGCTCAGGAATTAAAGGAAAATGCTTACCCAGGACGAGGAATCGTCATCGGAAGATCCAAAGATGGGAAGAAAGCGGTCACTGCATACTTTATCATGGGACGCAGTGAGAATAGCCGTAATCGTGTCTTTGTAGAAGAAGGGGAAGGAATTCGCACACAGGCATTTGATCCTGCTAAACTAGAAGATCCAAGCCTGATCATTTATGCACCAGTTCGTGTTCTTGGAGACGAGACGATCGTTACGAACGGGGATCAGACAGACACAGTATATGAAGGAAGAGAAAAGGGACTTACCTTTGAAGAATCTTTAAGAAGTCGTGAGTTTGAACCAGACGGACCAAACTATACACCAAGAATTTCTGGTCTGATGAAGATTAAAGATGGGACATTTCACTATGCAATGTCTATTTTAAAGAGTAACAATGGAAATCCAGAAAGTTGCAATCGATTTACATATACATATGAAAATCCAATCGCAGGAGAAGGACGTTTTATCCACACATATATGCATGATGGGAATCCACTTCCAAGTTTTGAAGGAGAACCTAAATTAGTAGCGATCGAAGAAGATATCGATGACTTCACAAATACACTTTGGAACAGCTTAAACGATGACAACAAAGTATCTCTGTTTGTACGTTATATTGATATTGCAACAGGAGAATATGAGACAAGAATCGTAAATAAGAACAAATAATCAGTCGATCAGCAGATCAAAGGAGAAGAAAAATGAAGGAATTAGAATTAAAGTACGGATGTAATCCAAACCAGAAACCATCAAGAATCTACATGGCAGACGGAAGTGAACTTCCAATTGAAGTATTAAACGGAAGACCAGGGTACATCAACTTTTTGGATGCATTTAATGGATGGCAGCTGGTAAGAGAATTAAAGAAAGCAACAGGACTTCCTGCTGCAACTTCTTTCAAACACGTATCACCTGCGGGAGCATCTGTAGGACGTCCAATGTCTGATACCTTAAAGAAGATCTACTGGGTAGATGATATGGGAGATTTATCTCCATTAGCATGTGCATATGCCAGAGCAAGAGGTGCAGACCGTATGTCTTCATTTGGTGACTTTATTTCTTTATCTGATGTATGTGATGCAGATACAGCACGTCTGATCAAGAGAGAAGTATCTGACGGAGTGATCGCACCAGGATACACAGATGAAGCACTGGAAATCTTAAAAGCAAAGAAAAACGGAAACTATAACATCATCAAGATCGATGAGAACTATACACCAGCACCATTAGAGCATAAACAGGTATTTGGTGTTACATTTGAACAGGGAAGACAGGAACTTCCGATCGATGATGAATTATTATCTAATATCGTGACTGAGAACAAAGAGATTCCAGAAGAAGCATTGATCGATATGAAGATTTCTTTGATCGTATTAAAATACACACAGTCTAACTCTGTATGTTTCGTAAAAGACGGACAGGCGATCGGAATCGGAGCAGGGCAGCAGTCACGTGTGCATTGTACAAGACTTGCAGGACAGAAAGCAGACAACTGGTGGTTAAGACAGTGTCCAAAAGTTATGAACCTGCCATTTAAAGAAAAAATCCGTCGTGCAGACAGAGATAATGCGATCGATCTTTACATTGGAGATGAATACATGGATGTTTTAGCAGACGGAGCATGGGAAAACATCTTCACTGAGAAGCCAGAGGTCTTTACAAAGGAAGAAAAGAGAGAATGGTTAGATAAATTAACAGATGTTACATTGGGATCTGATGCATTCTTCCCATTCTTTGATAACATTGAGAGAGCACATAAGAGTGGTGTAAAATACATCGCACAGCCAGGTGGATCTGTAAGAGATGACGCTGTCATTGACTGCTGTAATAAGTACAACATGGCAATGGCATTTACAGGAATCAGATTATTCCATCACTAAAAAGTTTCTTTATATAGTCATTGAACATGAAAAAACAGTATATGGTCTGAAGTATAATTTTTTGGACCATATACTGTTTTTGTATGCAAAAAAATATGAAAAACAGGAGTTGTTATTTATTTAACGAGAAAGTTTATCGGTTAAGTATATTGTATTCAATTTTATTTTTGCTATAATGTAATTGAGTTAGATAGAGCTAACCAAAGGAGTTTTTATAATAATTTTAATCCAAAAGAAATGGAGGAGTTTTCAAAATGAAACAGTTTGAAGAATGGGAAGGATTTAAAGGTAGAATCTGGAAGGAAGAAATCAATACAAGAGATTTCATCCAGGAAAACTACACACCTTATGATGGAGACGAAAGCTTCCTTGCAGGATCTACAGAAGCAACAGATAAGCTATGGGGTATCTTACAGGGACTTCAGAAAGAAGAACGAAAAAAAGGTGGAGTTCTTGATATGGATACAGACATCGTATCTTCTTTAACTTCTCATGGACCTGGTTATATCAGTGAAGAAACAAAAGATTTAGAACAGATCGTTGGTCTTCAGACAGACAAGCCATTAAAACGTGCATTTATGCCATATGGCGGTATCAAAATGGCAGAAGAATCTTGTCGTAACTATGGTTATGAACCAAGCGAAAGATTACATGAAATCTTTACAAAATATTCAAAGACTCATAACACAGCTGTTTTCGATGCTTACACACCAGAAATGAAAAAAGCAAGACATAACAAGATCATCACAGGGCTTCCAGATACTTATGGACGTGGTCGTATTGTAGGTGATTATCGTCGTGTTGCTTTATACGGAATTGACTACTTATTAGAAGAAAAAGAAAATGATTTTGCAAACTGTGGATGCGGTGTGATGACAGATGATGTGATCCGTCTTCGTGAAGAGATCGCAGAACAGAAAAAAGCATTAAAAGGTATGAAAGAAATGGCTAAGATCTATGGATTTGACATTTCAAGACCAGCGAAAACTGCAAAAGAAGCAATCCAGTGGATGTACTTTGGATATTTAGCAGCAATCAAAACTCAGAATGGAGCTGCCATGAGTATCGGACGTGTCGCTACATTCCTTGATATTTATATCCAGCGTGACCTTGACAAAGGAATCATCACAGAAGAAGAAGCTCAGGAAATGATCGATCATTTAACAATGAAATTCAGAATGGTAAAATTCGCAAGAATTCCTTCTTACAACCAGTTATTCTCAGGAGACCCAGTATGGGCAACACTTGACCTTGCTGGTATCGGCGTGGATGGACGTTCCATGGTTACAAAGACTGACTTCCGTTTCTTGCATACATTAGAGAACATGGGACCATCTCCAGAACCAAACATCACGGTATTATATTCTTCTGATCTTCCAGAAAACTTCAAGAAATATGCAGCTGATATCTCTATTCGTACAAGTTCTATACAGTACGAAAATGATGATGTTATGAAACCAGTATGGGGAGATGATTATGCAATCTGTTGCTGTGTATCTGCAACTAAGACTGGTAAGGAAATGCAGTTCTTTGGTGCAAGAGCAAACCTTGCAAAATGCTTATTATATGCGATCAACGGTGGTGTGGACTGCAAATCAAAACAGCAGGTAGGACCTTCTTACAAACCAATCATGTCTGAATATTTAGACTATGACGAAGTCATGGAGAAATATGATGTTATGATGGACTGGTTAGTAGATCTTTATGTGAACACATTAAACTTGATCCAGTATATGCATGACAAATATTACTATGAAGCAGCGGAATTAGCATTAATGGATACAGAACTTGAAAGAACATTTGCAACAGGAATCGCAGGATTCTCTCATGCAGTTGACTCTTTAAGTGCGATCAAATATGCAAAAGTAAAAGCGATCCGTGATGAAGAAGGATTAGTTGTAGACTATGAAATCGAAGGAGACTTCCCTAAATACGGAAACGATGATGACAGAGCTGATGATATCGCAGTATGGCTGTTAAGAACATTCTTAGCGAAGATCAAAAAACATCATACATATCGTAATTCTGAGCCTACAACATCTATCCTTACGATCACATCTAACGTTGTATACGGAAAAGCAACAGGAACAATGCCAGATGGTAGAAAAGCAGGAGAACCTTTAGCACCAGGAGCAAACCCAAGTTATGGAGCAGAACAGAACGGATTATTAGCATCCTTAAACTCTGTAGCTAAACTTCCATATGAATGGGCATTAGATGGTATTTCTAATACACAGACGATCAACCCAGATGCATTAGGACATGAAGAAGGCGAAAGGATCAACAATCTTGTAAATGTTATGGACGGATACTTTGATCAGGGAGCTCACCACTTAAATGTAAACGTATTTGGTAAAGAAAAACTGATCGATGCGATGGAACATCCTGAAAAAGAAGAATATGCAAACTTTACGATCCGTGTATCTGGATATGCAGTAAAATTCATCGACTTAACAAGAGAACAGCAGATGGACGTTATTTCCAGAACATGCCATGCAACAATGTAATTTAAATTAGTGGAATAGAACTATGAATGAAAAAATAACCGGAAAAATCCATTCCATCGAGACTTTTGGTCTCGTGGATGGTCCCGGTGTGCGGTTTATCGCTTTCATGCAAGGCTGCCGGATGAGATGCAAATATTGTCACAATCCGGAGACTTGGCAGGAAAACTGTGGTGAAGACTGGCAGGCAGAAGCCCTCTTAAAGAGGGCTTTGCGTTACCGCATGTACTGGGGAAGTGATGGAGGAATTACAGTCAGCGGTGGAGAACCCCTTCTACAGATCGAGTTCTTGATCGAATTTTTTAAATTGGCAAAACAAGAAGGAATCCATACTGCACTTGATACCTCTGCTAATCCATATACAAAAGAAGAACCATTTCACAGCAAATGGTTAGAATTAATGAAATACACTGACCTTGTCATTCTAGACTTAAAAGAAATGGACGAGGAAAAACATAAGAAATTGACAGGCTGTCCAAACAGTAATATTTTAGCAATGGCACAGGAAATCTCAGACCTCGGAGTAGATCTGTGGATCCGTCACGTGCTAGTGCCAGACTTAACAGACGATGAAAAAGGACTAGCAGACTTAAAACATTTTATCGATGGACTAAAAACAGTTAAGAGAGTAGAAATCTTGCCATACCATACACTTGGACTCTTTAAATGGGAAAAATTAGGGATAAAATATCCATTAGAAGGCGTAAATCCACCAAGCGAAGAAGCTGTAGCAAAGGCAGAAAAGATCCTTGGTATTGATAAAGTTTCTCAAAAATAAAGGTAGACAAAACATCCAGGATAGGATATTATAATAACAGTTAGTTAAGACTAACCAACATAAAACAAAAACAAAACATAACAAAGCTAGAAAATCTGACCAGACTTCCTTGGGTCGGATTTTTTATTTGGCTTTTTTAAGCGTGTTGAATATATATGAGTCAATAAAAATGGATATGCGAAGGTTACAAGTGGATTATCAGTTTTTGGGCAGACAAATATAGATGAAAATGGAAGTGCTCAAAAATATGGAAAAGAATATAGTCCAAAATCTGGGGATAAATTCGTACTTAGTGTTGCAAAAGGTGAAACGGTAGTATTGACAAAAGAAATTACGAAAAGTTCTAAATACAAAATAGAAAGTGGGGTAGCACTTGAAGTAGGGTCTATTACACAAGGATTAGCATCAAGCATGACCGCAAAATATACAAAGAGTACAAAATATACAGGACCAACAACAAAAGGTACAAATACGAGAGAATATAGAGTGAAATTTTATAGACATAAAAGAAAACAGATAGAATACCGAAAAATAACAAATACAAAATTAAAAGAAGTAAATATTATATTTTCAATTCCGAGTAAATATTTGAAATATAATATAGATAAGAAAGTAAAATAAACTTTTATTAATTTATATCACAGATTTTTGTGAATTGGAATGTATTTATGGATGATTATATAGTATAAAATTGTAATATAAGAGTATTGATATTTCGCAAAAAATATAAGATACTGACATATACACAAAATAAAACATTAAGGAGAATAACACATGAAAAAGAAATTATCAATACTACTTGCAGGGGTATGCCTAACAGCTGCACTATACAGCGCAGGCACAACTTACGGACAAAACAAAACCAGCTCCGCCAAGCAGAAAGAAGACACAGTCACAACAAACAAATACCAAGGCGTAACGATCAAAGACAAAGCCAAAGGAAAAGTGACAAAACAACAGGTCAGAGAACTAAAAAAAGAACACTCCGGTAAAGATGAGAAAAACATCATTATCTGGGAAGCAGAAGAAGCGAAATAGAGGGGAAAGAAATGTTAATACCAGATCTAATTATACAACTTATCACAGTAGTTATTGGAGTGGTACTATATACAGCTATATTTAAAATAGTAAAAAATGTGATTCATAAAATAATACATTAAAGAGGACAGTATTAGTTTTAGGGAAACAGTTGTGATATAACCAACACATTTTATTATTCAATAGTTCTTTCCAATAAACTTCAAGTATGTAAGATATCATAACAATCAAATAGTTCCCGTCCACAACGATTAGCGTTTTATCATTATTTTTGACCGATTCGCAGCCGACATGGTGTATTGCCTGAGCGATATGGAAGTCATTTTGGACTTCCATAAGCGAGTTATACAAGGAATGTCGGCGAATCAGCGATCGGTCAAAAATGATGAATAAAATGCGTGTTGTGGACGGGAACTATTTGATTGTTATGATATCTTATATACTCAAAGTCTATGGTAAAGAAACTATAAATTAAACATTAAAGCGGAACACAATAATATCTCCATCTTTAACAACATATTCTTTTCCTTCCTGACGTACAAGCCCTTTCTCCTTACAAGCCTGCATCGTACCATACTCCTTCAAATCTTCAAAAGAAACAACTTCAGCACAGATAAATCCACGCTCAAAGTCTGTATGGATCTTACCAGCAGCCTGAGGAGCTTTTGTACCTTCTTTAATTGTCCAGGCACGAGTTTCATCTTCTCCGGAAGTTAAGAAACTGATCAGTCCAAGAAGAGAGTAGCTGGCAGAGATCAGTTTTTCAAGACCAGATTCTTCTAATCCAAGATCTTCCAAGAATTCTTTCTTCTCATCATCATCTAATTCAGAGATTTCCTGTTCGATCTGAGCACATACAACGAATACTTTCGCATCAACGTCTGCAGCATACTCACGGACAGCTTTTACATAATCGTTATCTTCTCCAGCAAGTTCATCTTCGTTAACGTTCGCAGCAAAGATGACTGGTTTGATCGTTAACAGGTTGCAGGAATTTAAGATTTCCTGATCTTCTTCATCATCGACTTCAAATGTCTTAGCAAGCTTTCCATCTTCCAGATGAGCTTTTACCTTAGATAAGAATTCAACTTCGTGAGCAAGAGATTTGTCATTTCTTGATCCTTTTGTTGATTTTGCGATACGACGGTCTAACACTTCGATATCAGAGAAGATCAGCTCGAAGTTGATCGTTTCGATATCACGAAGTGGGTTTACAGAACCATCAACGTGAACGATATTTCCATCATCAAAACAACGAACAACGTGAACGATCGCATCGACTTCACGGATATTTGCAAGGAACTGGTTTCCGAGACCTTCACCTTTGGAAGCTCCTTTTACAAGACCTGCGATATCAACGAATTCGATCGCTGCAGGGATCACTTTCTTTGAATGGTATTTCTCAGCCAGATAATCAACACGAGCATCTGGAACTGTTACGATTCCCACATTAGGGTCGATCGTACAGAATGGATAGTTAGCGGATTCAGCACCGGCTTTTGTTAAAGAGTTAAATAATGTACTCTTTCCGACGTTTGGTAATCCAACGATTCCTAATTTCATAATCTATTAATTTCCTTTCTCATGGGTATTTCTTAAAACAGACCTTGAAAAAATATCCAAGGTCATACTGTAGATAGTTTACCATAAGCGACTTGAAAAGAAAAGAGAAATGGGATAAGATATCTTTGATTTGAGTAACAAAACAAAGAAGAGACAAAACGAGGCTTTAGAAAGGAAGAAAAGTGATGGAACATCAAATCAGATTCCCACATTTAGGGATTGTACTGAAAAATGTCGGTGATGGAATCAATATTGGAGGGTTTGAGATCAAATATTATGGAATGATCATTGCAACAGGATTCTTGCTTGGATTGATCGTTTCCTATTACGCAGCAAAACATGAAAATAAATTTGATCCGGAATTAGTCTTTGACTATCTGATCACGATGATCATTCCGGCGATCGTAGGAGCAAGACTCTATTATGTGATCTTTTCATGGGATTATTATAAGAATCATTTGTCAGAGATCATACAGATCAGAAATGGAGGACTTGCAATTTATGGAGGTGTGATCGCAGGTGCAATCACATTATATATCTTCTGCAAGAAGAAACATTTATCTATGCTTCAGTTTGGAGATGTGGCGGTAAAAGGGCTGCTTGTCGGTCAGATTCTTGGACGATGGGGCAATTTCTTTAACAGAGAAGCGTTTGGATCATATACCAACAGTTTATTTGCAATGCAGATTCCGACAAATTTCTTTATTGAACACGGAAGGATTGATGAGATCGTATCCAATGGATTGTATGATAAGGCAACTTATGTTGTATCTGGAAATGAAGCAGCAACCTTTATTCAGGTACATCCGACATTCTTATATGAATCTATGTGGAATCTTGTTTTACTACTGTTGATCATTTTCTTTTTTACGAAGAGAAAGAAATTTGATGGAGAATTGATCGCCATTTATTGTATTGGTTATGGAATCGGAAGATTTTTGATTGAAGGATTAAGGACCGATTCCCTGATGATCGGATCTACAGGGATCAGGGTATCCCAGATTTTAGCACTGATCCTTGCAGTATTGGGAACAGCATTTATCTTATATAAAAGGAAGAAAATAACGAAATAAGACACAAAAAGAAGGGAAATCAAACCACTTTTAGGGAATCCCTTCTTTTTTGTGCAAAAAAACACAGATTTCTAAGAAAAAACTAAGATTTGATTGTGGATTATTCCTTGCAATTTATATGTCTATCGTATAAAATAAAATTTATAAGTGGTAAGAAGTGGTGGAAAGTGGTGATGTCCATGTTTATGGGGGAATTTAATCACACGATTGATGCAAAAGGCAGGCTGATCATTCCTTCACGATTCCGGGAAGAATTAGGTCAGGAATTTGTGATGACAAAGGGATTGGATGGATGCCTGTTTGTGTTCCCACAAAACGAATGGGAAAGCTTTCAAGGAAAGCTAAAAACTTTGCCACTTATTAATAAAGATGCCAGAAAGTTTTCGAGATTTTTCATGGCAGGGGCAGCTCCATGTGAGATGGACAAGCAGGGAAGAACCTTGATTCCGGTGACACTTAGGGAATTTGCCCAGATGAAGAAAGAAGTTGTATTAACAGGAATGGCTGACCGCATCGAGATCTGGAGTAAGGAGAAGTGGATCGAGAACAATTCTTATGAGGATATGGATGATATCGCAGCCAGCATGCAGGAATTAGGATTAAGCATATAAGTTAGGTGGATTATGGAATTTAAACACATTTCCGTTTTATTAGACGAAACGATCGAAGAACTACATATTAAACCAGACGGAATCTATGTGGATGGGACTCTGGGCGGAGGCGGACATGCATATCATGTATGCCAGAAACTATCAGAGAAAGGAAGATACATCGGGATCGACCAGGATGCGGATGCGATTGCTGCAAGCACGAAGCGGTTAGAACCGTTTAAGGACAAAGTAACGATCGTGCGTGATAATTATGTAAACATGCCGAAAGTGTTACATGATCTTGGAATCAAACATGTCGATGGAATCTTGTTAGATCTTGGGGTATCATCTTTTCAGTTAGATGAGAAGGAACGTGGATTTACTTACAGAGAAGATGTTCCGCTTGATATGAGAATGGATCAGAGACAGTCACTGACTGCAAGAGATATTGTCAATGAATATTCCGAGATGGAACTATTCCATATTATCAGAGACTACGGCGAAGAGAAATTTGCAAAGAACATTGCAAAACATATCGTGAATAAGAGAAAAGAAAGTCCGATCGAGACGACCGGACAGTTAATAGAAGTCATCAAAGGTGCGATTCCGATGAAAGTCAGAGCCGTTGGAGGACATCCGGCGAAGAAGACATTTCAGGCGATCCGTATCGAATGTAACAGAGAATTAGACGTATTGAAAGACAGCATTGATGCGATGATCGATCTTTTAAATCCAGGTGGAAGATTATGTATCATTACCTTCCATTCTTTAGAAGACCGTATCGTCAAACGAGCTTTTAAGAAGAATGAGAATCCTTGTACATGCCCGCCAAACTTCCCAGTATGTGTATGTGGCAACGTATCGAAAGGAAAACAGTTAACAAGAAAACCGATCATTCCAGGGGAAGAAGAACTAGAGTACAATAAGAGAGCAAAAAGTTCCAAGCTTCGAGTATTTGAAAGGGCAGAATAAGGGAGAGTATCAATGGACAAGACGAGACAAGAACGATATAACATGATCTATGGCAACACAGCAAGGAAGATAGAAGATCTTGCCGCAGAGCCAGTGCGCAGACAGCCAAGGAAGACAAGAAAGGCAAGACCAAGAAGAGAACATCAGGTAAAGGAGTCAACAAGACAGAACCAGAAGAGAGCGATGTCGATCGATCTGGCCTTTATCAAGGTATTAGTTGCGGGACTTTGTGTGATCGCAGTTGCAAGTTTCTTTTATCTGTCAGAACGTACGAAAGTTTTGAATCAAAAAGCGGCTCTTACGGATGCAAAGACACAGTTGAACACACTGCAGGTAGAGAATGAAGATCTGAATCTTGAGATTGAACAAAGTATTCGTTTTGATACTGTAGAAACTGCGGCAAAGAAATATGGAATGGTGAAACCAGATTCCAAACATACTCTTCGTTATGAGAGTCAGGATGCAGAATACATACGCCAGTACGGGAAGATACCAAAAGCAGACTAAGAGGTGGCAAACTTGAAGAAAAGAAGAAAACCTATCAAACGATTAAATGATGCTATGAAACGACGTACGATGATCACGTGCGGAATCATAGCACTTCTTTTTGTTCTACTGATCGGAAGATTGATCTATTTTAGCGTATTTAAGAACGGAATTTACAAAAGACAGGTATTATCACAGCAGAATTATTCTAGTGAAACGCTTCCATATAAAAGGGGAGATATCTTAGATCGTGATGGAAATACATTAGCAACTAGCCAGAAGATGTATACACTGGTTTTAGAACCAAAGAATATTTTAAGATCCGAAGAGGTACAGAAAGCAACCATTGATGCACTGCATAAATATATGAAGTTAGATGAAGATAAGCTGTTAAAATTTATAAAAAGACATAAAGATTCTTACTATTCTGTATATCGAGAAGAACTTTCTTATAGCCAGATCGCAGATCTGAAAGATTTTATCGCTTCAGACAAAGCAGAGAATGTCTCAGGGATCGTATTTAATGAAAAATACAAACGTCGTTATCCGAATCAGTCACTGGCAAGCCAAGTCATTGGATTTGTATCAGACGGTACGATCGGAACTGGAGGGATCGAGCAGTATTATAACAGTACTTTATCAGGCGTCGATGGAAGAAAATATAAATATTTAAACGAAGAATTAGAACAGGATAGCTCCATTGTGGAGCCAGAGAATGGGAAAACAGTTGTCACAACGATTGACTCCAATATTCAGAAACTGGCAGAAGATCAGCTTTCTAAGTTTGAAAAGAAATATGGAAGTAAGGGAAGCAGTATTCTTGTGATGAATCCCAATAATGGAGAGATCTATGCAATGGCAAATTCTACTTCCTATAATCTGGAAAGCCCAAGAGATGATAAGAATCTCTTAAAGAAATACTCACAAAGTCAAGTTAATAAGATGAGTGAGAAAGAAAAGACAAAAGCATTTAATGAAATCTGGAAGAATCCAATTGTATCAAATGCATTTGAACCAGGTTCAACATATAAGCCATTTACGGTAGCAGCTGGTCTTGAAGAAGGAATCTTAAAGGGCAATGAAACTTATTATTGTGATGGATACCAGAAGGTTGGACCGCATACTATTCACTGTTCTCATAGAAGCGGACATGGATTGATCACGTTGTCTCAGAGTATTTCATTATCGTGCAATGATGCATTGATGCAGATTGCATCCAAAGAAGGCAAGAATGTATTCGCAAGATATCAGAAGAATTTCAATTTTGGGAATAAGACAGAGATCGATCTTCCTGGAGAAGCACAGACAGCATCGCTTCTTCATGATGCAAAAGATATGACAGCCGCAGATCTTGCCACAAGTTCTTTTGGACAGTCATTTAACTGCTCTATGATCCAGATGGGAAGTGCATTTTGTTCTCTGATCAATGGAGGAAATTATTACAAACCGCATGTGGTCAAACAACTTCGAAGCAGTAATGGAGAAGTTGTCAGCAATATAGAGCCGACGTTAGTGAAACAGACGATCTCAAAAGAGACATCGGATAAATTAAGAAAATACATGAAAGAAACTGTTGATTCAGGAACTGGAACAAAGGCAAAGATGAAAGATTATACAGCTGGTGGTAAGACTGGTACTGCACAGAAGATTCCAAGAAGTGCAGGAACTTATATCGTATCTTTTTGTGGATTTGCTCCAGTGGAGAATCCACAGGTGCTAGTTTATGTTGTGATCGATGAGATTCAGAGGGATTCTCAGACGAATACAGGACTTGCAGTTGAGATTGCAAAGAAGGTATTAGAAGGATCACTCAAGGAATTAAATGTTGCGAAAAGCAGCAAAAAGTAATATCATCATTTTATTTTCATAATCTTTATATTAAGACAGGAATCATGGAGATAAAATGAGGACGAAAGCAAAGAAAAAACTGTTGCTTGTCACGGCTGCATTTTTCACAGGGTTTTTGGTTGTGACGATAAAACTTTCTTATGTGATGATCGCTCAGGCGGATAAATATTTAAGTTTAGCCAGAAACCTGCATCAAAGAGACCGGGAGATTAAAGCGCCAAGAGGCAGTATTTACGACAGAAATGGCGTAAAGATCGCTTCGAACAAAGCAGTCTATTCGATCTCTGTGATATATTCTCAGGTGACCGACAGGGAAAAAGTAATAAAGGTCTTATCTGAGAATCTTAAGATCAAAGAATCTTTGATCCGAAAAAAAGTATATAAAAATTCAGTAAGGGAAAAAATTAAAAGTAATGTAGAAAAAGACATCGCAGACCGTATCCGTAAGTTTAAACTTGACGGGGTCAAGGTAGATGAAGATTACAAAAGAGTATATCCATATAATAACCTGGCATCGAAAGTTCTTGGATTTACAGGAGGAGATAACCAGGGAATCATTGGACTGGAGGTTTTTTATGATCGATATCTTAAAGGAAAGTCCGGAAGGATCCGGACACTGACAGATGGAAGCGGCATAGAAATCGATGGAGCATATGAAGAGAGGGAAGAACCAGTTGCCGGAGGGGATCTTTATATTTCGCTTGATGTGAATCTGCAAAATTATGCCGTGCAGGCATGTAAGAAGGTGAAGAAAGAGAAGAAGGCAAAACAGGTATCCATGATCTTGATGAATCCACAGAATGGAGAAATCTATGCAATGGTCAATGTTCCAGAATATGATCTGAATGATCCTTTTTCTTTGTCAGCAAAGAAAAGAAAGGCAAATAGTAAGAAACAACAGGAATATCTCAATAAGAAGTGGCGGAATTCCTGTTTAAATGATACTTATGAACCGGGATCGGTCTTTAAGATCGTAACGGCGACTGCAGGACTGGAATCATCGAAAGTCAGCGTGAATGATCATTTTAATTGTCCAGGATTTCGGATTGTGGAGGATCGCAAGATCCGGTGTCACAAAGTCGGAGGACATGGAAGTGAGACATTTAAAGAAGGTGTTATGAATTCCTGTAATCCAGTATTTATGGATGTCGGTGCCAGAGTTGGTGTGGATGGAATGTATCAGACATTCCGCCAGCTTGGACTGTTTGAGAAAACAGGGATCGACCTTCCTGGAGAAGCATCTTCGATCATGCATCAAAAGAAGAATGTCGGTGCAGTTGAACTTGCAACGATGTCTTTTGGACAGTCCATACAGATCACACCGTTACAGCTGTTAAGAGCAGTCAGTGCGGTGATCAACGGCGGGAAGTTGATCATACCGCATTTTGGAAGATATGTTCAGAAGCAGGATGGAACAAGATTAAAAGCTTTTTTTTATTCAGTGAAAGAAGGTGTCATAAAAAAACAGACATCGGAGACGATGAAAGAATTGTTAGAAGCAGTTGTTTCCGATGGATCAGGAAGAAACTGCCGGATGGATGGTTTTTCCATTGGGGGAAAGACGGCAACCAGTGAGAAACTTCCAAGAGGAAATGGAAAATATATTTCTTCTTTTTTAGGATTTGCGAAAGCAGACAATCCTGCGATCATTGGGATCGTGTTGATCGATGAACCACATGGAACTTACTATGGAGGAACGATCGCAGCCCCTGTGATGAGAAGTGTGTTTCAAACTGCACTTCCATACATGGGGATTTATAAAGAATATACGCCAGATAAAAAAGAACCGTAGACGAAACAAGAACAAATGAGGTGGCGACATGAATTATGGTATTGTAAAACCAGTTTTAATTGCCTTTTTTATCAGCGTACTTCTTAGCCCGATGATGATCAGGTATTTACACAAATTAAAATTCGGTCAGTTTATCCGAGGAGAAGGACCCGAATCACATCTGAAGAAATCAGGGACTCCGACGATGGGAGGACTGATCATATTACTTGGAATCGTAATCGCATCGTTATTTTATGTTAGAAGATATCCGATGATCATCCCAGTGCTGTTTGTGACGCTGGGATTTGGATTTATCGGATTTATCGATGATTACATCAAGGTAGTTATGAAAAGGAACCTGGGACTGCGGGCCTGGCAGAAGATGTTTGGGCAGATCATAGTCACAGGAATCTTTGCGTATTATTTGATAAATTACACGCAGACAGGAACTTCGATGTTGATTCCTTTTACACATGGTAAATATTTAAACCTTGGAGTATTTTTTATCCCAGCGGTTTTTATCATTTTGTTAGGAACTGTGAATGGAGCTAATTTTACGGATGGATTGGATGGACTTGCATCAAGTGTTACGGTATTGATCGCAACATTTTTTACAGTGGCAGCCATTGGAATGGGACATAATGATCTAGCAGCTGGAATTTGGCCGGTATCTTGTGCGACGGTTGGCTCACTTCTTGGTTTTTTAGTATTTAATGTATATCCGGCGAGAGTGTTTATGGGAGATACAGGCTCGCTTGCACTTGGGGGATTTGTGGCAGCAACAGCATTGATGCTTCGCCTGTCTTTATTTATCCCAATTGTTGCATTGATCTATATGATCGAGGTATTATCTGTTATGGCACAGGTATTATATTTTAAAATGACAAAAGGAAAAAGATTATTTAAAATGGCACCGATCCATCATCATTTTGAATTGTCAGGATGGCCAGAAACAAAGGTTGTAGCAATCTTTGCGATCACCACGGCAGTTTGTTGCCTGATCGGACTGGTAGCGATTTAGTAAGGAGAAAGAAATGATAGATACAAGCAAGAAATTTTTAGTAGCAGGAGCAGGAAAAAGTGGAATTGGTTCTGTCAATCTGCTTTTAAAAACAGGTGCAGATGTCAGTCTGTATGATGGAAAGGAAGACCTTGAGAAAGAGGCACTTTATGAGAAATTATATGAAAAGAAAGAGATTCCATTGATCTTAGGAAATATCACAAAAGAAGATGTAAGTAAGTTCGATCTATTAGTGTTAAGTCCTGGGATTTCAGTAAATGCACCGATCGCACAGATGTTTCGTGATCAGGAAAAGCCAGTATGGAGTGAGATTGAATTAGCATATCAGGCATCCAAAGGAAGAATCGCAGCGATCACAGGAACCAACGGAAAGACAACGACAACAGCGCTGACTGGAGAGATCATGAAAGGATATTATGAAAGCAGTTTTGTTGTCGGAAATATCGGAATTCCTTATACAAGTGTTGCGCTTGATACAAAAGAGGACAGTGTAACAACTGCAGAGATCAGCAGTTTCCAGTTAGAAACGATCGTTGATTTTAAACCGGATGTATGTGCAGTTCTTAATATCACACCAGATCATTTGGATCGTCATGGTACAGTAGAAGTTTATGCACAGACAAAAGAATCCATTGGAAAAAACCAGACAAAAGACCAGGTAATGGTATTAAATTATGAAGATGATACAACAAGAGCTATGGCAGACAGAGCGAATGGAACAGTTCTGTTTTTCAGTTTGCATCATAAAATAAAAGAAGGGGTTTCCATGGAAGGTGATGCATTTATCATCGAAGAAAATGGAAAGAAACAGATCGTATGTACGTTAGATGATGTAAATCTGTTAGGAGACCATAATTATGAAAATATTTTAGCAGCGATCGCAGTGACTTATTCTATGGGAGTTCCAGTTTCATATATCAAAGAAGGAATCAAGAGGTTTAAAGGTGTAGAACATCGTATTGAATATGTGGATACAGTGAAAGGTGTTGCATACTATAACGATTCTAAAGGAACGAATCCAGATGCAGCGATCAAAGGAATCAAAGCAATGAACCGCCCAACATGGCTGATCGGTGGTGGATATGACAAGAAATCTACATATGATGAGTGGATCGAAGCATTTGACGGAAAAGTTAAAGAACTGATCTTGATGGGTGTAACAGCACCAAAGATCGCTGATTGTGCAAAAACACATGGATTTGATAAGATCAAGTTTGTTGATTCTATGGAAGAAGCAGTTTCATACATTGCAGGAAAAGCCCAAGATGGAGAAGCAGTTTTATTATCACCTGCATGTGCAAGCTGGGGAATGTTCCCGAATTATGAAGTCAGGGGAGATATCTTCAAAGATTGTGTCAGAAAATTAAAGGAGAACTAAAAAGTGGCAAATCGCATCAAAGAAAAATATATGGCCGGCAAAAGATACTTTGATTATCCGATGTTGTTTCTGGTAATATTTCTGATATGTTTTGGTCTGGTTATGATCTATAGTACAAGTTCATATAAGAGTACTGTCACATATGGAAATTCCTATCACTGGCTGTTAAGGCAGGCAGTTGCGATAGTGTTAGGTGCGGTTGCAATGGTTGTATGCTGTAAACTAGATTACCGCATCATGAAAAGTGAGAAGTTTGGAAATGGCTGTTATTGGGCTAGTATCGTACTGTTAGTTCTTGTGTTGATCATAGGTGCAGCAAAGAAGGGTGCAGTCCGCTGGATCAGCATCGCAGGATTTCAGTTTCAGCCATCAGAAGTATCTAAGATCCTGGTTGTAATCTATCTCGCGAACAGATTATCAGCAAATGCTCATAAGATCCGAACATTCAAAGATAGTATCGTGATCGTTCTTCCAACGGTCCCGATCATTGCTCTGATCGTTACACAGAACTTAAGTACAGCACTTGTCGTGTGTTCGATGATCGGTGTCATGCTGTTTGTGGTAAGTCCGAAGATGAAAGAACTTATGTTAACAGCAGGCGGTGGAATAATACTCTTGTTCGTGTATCTGTTGACGGCAAATAGTTATCGAAACGAGCGTGTACAGATTTGGCTGCATCCAGAAAGTCACAAAAAGGGATTTCAGACGATGCAGGCATTATATGCGATCGGTTCCGGTGGGATTTTTGGAAAAGGACTTGGGCAGAGTATGCAGAAGATGGGATTTATTCCAGAATCACACAATGATATGATCTTTTCGATCATTTGTGAAGAATTAGGATTGTTCGGGGCAGTTTGTCTGATCCTTGTGTTTGTGGCACTGATCTTTCGGATGCTCTTGATCGCACTGAATACAGAAGATTTATTTGGATCACTGGTTGTGATCGGTTTTATGACACATATCGCAATTCAGGTATTCATTAATATTGCTGTTGTAACAAACACGATCCCACCGACAGGAATTCCACTTCCATTTATCAGTTATGGAGGTACATCGATCCTTGTTGTCATGATCGAAATGGGAATCGTATTATCAATTTCTAAGAAAATTCACATAAGATAAGGGTGAGTGTGATGGAAGAAAAAAAAGTCATCCGTATGGATGAGCATAAAAACAAGAATAAAGTACATAAACTATCGGGGAAGAAAATACTGCTTGGTATCGTTGCAGTTTTGATCCTTACGGTTGTGATCATTGCAGGGACGTGTAAAACAAAACAGATCAAAATTTCTGGATTAAGTTATTATACAGAAGCAGAAGTTAAAAAGGCAGTTGTAGAGAATGGATATATTGATAACTCGGTTGCATATTTCTTAAAATGTAAGATTGCGTCACCAGATCTTCTGCCATTTATAGATTCGATTCATGTAAGGATCAACCGGCCAGATACGATCACGGTCGAGGTAAAAGAAAAAAAGAGGGCTGGATGCCTTCTGTATAATGGAAAATACGTCTATTTTGATAAAAATGGTTATGCATTGGAAAGTTATGAAAAGAAATATGACGATGTTCCATTGGTTACTGGACTTAAATATGATGAATTGGTCATGCAGGAGAAGATTCCAGTCAAGAAAGAGAAAGTTTTTTCTTATCTTTTAGAACTTACGACTGCAATTGATAAATATAATCTTCCAATCGATCAGATTTATATCAAAGAAGATGGAAATGCCTTATTGATCAGCGATAAGATAACGGTTGATCTTTATAATAAAAAGGATATTGATATCAAGATTTCTGAATTAGCAGGGATGCTTAAGAAAGTAAAAGGGAAAAGTGGAACTATTGACATGAAGTACTTTAGCGAGGACCACAAAATTGCTGTTTTTCAACCAAAAAAGAGTTGAAAAAACTTAGTAAAGAAGGTATCATTAAGTTAGTGTACAGAATTTAAGGGAGTCATTTTAACATAGATGGCGTGAAGGAGGAACAACGTGGTTGAGATTATGCCTAGTGTTGAGAACACACAAGCAAGGATTTTAGTAATAGGAGTCGGTGGAGCAGGAAACAATGCGGTAAACCGAATGGTAGATGAGAATGTCCAGGGTGTTGAACTCGTGGGTGTGAATACAGATAGACAGGCTTTATCTTTATGTAAAGCAGGAACAAAGATTCAGATCGGGGAGAAACTGACAAAGGGACTTGGAGCAGGAGCAAAACCTGAGATCGGGGAAGCAGCGGTTGAAGAGAATCGTGAAGAGATCACAGAATTGGTTCAGGGATCAGATATGGTATTTGTAACATGTGGAATGGGTGGAGGTACCGGTACAGGTGCAGCACCGATCATTGCAGAGATTTCCAAAGGACTTGGAATCTTAACAGTTGGAGTTGTGACAAAACCATTTACATTTGAAGGAAAGCCTCGTATGAACAATGCAATGTCAGGAATTGCACGCCTTCAGGATCAGGTGGATACAATGATCGTCATTCCGAATGACAAGTTGTTACAGATCTGTGATAAGAGAACAACGATCCCAGATGCACTGAAGAAAGCAGATGAAGTACTGCAGCAGGGTGTACAGGGAATTACAGATATGATCTACAACCCAGGATTGATCAATGTCGATTTTGCTGATATTCAGACAGTTATGAGAGATAAAGGTATTGCACATATCGGTATGGGTGTTGCAGACGAAGAACTTGAAGCAATCAAGACAGCGATGGAAAGTCCATTGCTTGAGACAACTGTTGCAGGAGCTACAGATGTGATCGTCAATTTCGCAGGAGCGGTTGGAATGTTAGAAGCACAGCAGGCTGTGGAATACTTAAAAGACGAAGCAGGAGACGATGTCAATGTCATCTTCGGTACAGTCAATGCAGATTTTGGAGATCAGATCAGTGCAACGATCATCGCAACAGGAATCAAATCCGCAGATATTACAGGGAATGCAAGAACTGGATTTGCTGCAGCGAAGAAGCCAGTACAGCAGACACAGCAGGCTCCGGAATTTTCAGGGCAGCCATTACATAATGGAAAGGTCATGGAGGAAGAACAGCCAGTACAGACAACAAGCTATGTTTCTGAACCTGAGATGAAAGAGATCGAACAGGAAAGCTCTAAGATCAACATACCAGAGTTCTTATTAAAGAGCAGAAGAAGATAATTTCTTAACAGATAAAAGACAGAATAAAAGCGTGTAGGATTTCAAAGATTCTACACGCTTTTTCATGTCATAGGAAATTCCGATGGAATTCCCTATGCAAGGATTTTTTCTTAACTGCTGATAAGCAGGTTATTCGATATAATCTCCACGGCTGAATACAAGCTGATAATCAATACTGGCAAGACGTCTTCCAAGACAGCCAGCACATTCAGCAGCTTCCTCTCCAGTGCAGATCTTATTGTCATATAAAGAATAATCTTTTCTTACTGCAACAGGAGAAAGATTCGGCATAACAACATTTGCACCTGCAAGAATTCCTTTTTCCCTTCCACGAGGATCAATCGTACCAAGTGCTGTTGTGGAAGGAAGCAAAAGATGAGGATTCATCAGACGAAGAATACTCACAAGGTATGTGGTAAGTTCCACACTTCCAGAAGGGAATTCCTTAAATCTTGTATCGTGATGTGGAACAAAAGGACCGATTCCGACCATCTGTGGGTCAAGTTCTTTGATAAATAGCAGGTCGTCTGCAAGATTCTCAACCGTCTGATAAGGGGCTCCAACCATAAATCCAGTTCCTACAGCATAGCCGATTTCTTTTAGATTCCACAGACACTGGATCCGGTTTTCTAAAGAAAGACTTTCTGGGTGGAGTTTCTGGTAAAGCTCTGGGTCAGCAGCTTCATGTCGAAGCAGATAACGATCAGCCCCTGCATCATATAATTTTTGATAACTTTCTTTGGAGCGTTCCCCAAGAGAAAGTGTGATGGCACAATCAGGGTAGCGCTTTCTGATCTCTGCCACGATAGGGACCATAACTTCATCTGTATAATGAGGATCCTCACCGCCTTGAAGAACAAAGCTTCGATATCCAAGCTGGTAACCATTCTCACAGGCAGAAAGGATTTCCTCTTTTGACAGACGGTAACGATTTGCATTCGGATTGCTGCCTTGAATTCCGCAGTAATAGCAGTTATTTTTGCAGTAATTCGTAAATTCTACCAATCCACGTGGGAAAACACCATTTCCATAGATATTTACAGCTTCTTCTCTGGCAAGAGAGGCAAGATAAGATGCGCTTTCTTCGTTCCGTTCTTTAATAAGTGTGATAAATTCTTCTTTTGTCAATGTATGCTCTTTATGCAAACGATCAATTAGTTCGTGTAAATTCATAATGTCCAACTCCTTTTCTGGTCTATAAGAAATATAACATATAATAGAAGAAAAGCCAAAGAATATCGTTGGTACAAAATAATAAAATTGCAACTTTTCATTGAGTGTGATAGAATAAGAAAGTTAATCTTGGCATGCTTTATAAATGCCATGGAAACTGATACAGAAAGATACTAGAAAGAAGGATATAAATGAAGCGCGAAGATGTGAGAAATATTGCAATCATTGCCCATGTCGATCATGGTAAGACAACATTAGTAGACGAGATGTTAAAACAGAGTGGAATCTTCCGTGACAATCAGGAAGTCGCAGAGAGAGTCATGGACTCAAATGACATCGAGAAAGAAAGAGGAATCACGATTCTGTCTAAGAATACAGGAGTTATGTATAATGGAATCAAGATCAATATCATCGATACACCGGGGCATGCTGACTTTGGTGGAGAAGTAGAACGTGTACTGAAGATGGTAAATGGTGTTGTATTAGTTGTTGATGCATTTGAAGGACCAATGCCACAGACAAAGTTTGTATTAAAGAAAGCATTAGAGCTTGATCTGTCTGTAATCGTATGTGTCAATAAAGTAGACCGTCCAGAAGCAAGACCAGATGAAGTTGTCGATGAGACATTAGAACTATTAATGGAATTAGATGCAGGAGATAAACAGCTTGACTGTCCATTTGTATTTGCATCAGCCAAAGAAGGATTCGCAACATTAGATCTTGATGGTGAGAAGAAAGATATGAAACCATTATTTGAGACGATCATTGAACATATCGAAGCACCAGAAGGTGATCCAGAGAAACCATTACAGGTATTGATCAGTACGATCGACTACAATGAATATGTTGGACGTATCGGAATCGGTAAAGTAGATAATGGTGAGATCGCGGTCAACAAAGAATGCATGGTAGTGAATGCTCATGACCCAGAACGTAAAGAAAAAGTCCGCATCACAAAATTATATGAATTTGAAGGACTTGATAAAGTAGATGTAAAGAATGCACAGGTAGGATCTATTGTAGCAATCTCAGGAATCTCAGATCTGTCAATTGGAGATACGATCTGTGATGTGGATGGAGCAGAAGCAATTCCATTCCAGAAGATCTCAGAGCCAACGATCTCTATGCAGTTTATGGTAAATGACAGCCCTCTTGCAGGTCAGGAAGGTAAATATGTTACATCAAGACATATCAGAGACAGATTGTTCAGAGAATTGAATACGGATGTCAGCCTTCGTGTGGAAGAAAGTGAGAATCAGGACAGCTATAAAGTATCTGGACGTGGAGAATTACATTTATCTGTATTGATCGAGAACATGCGTCGTGAGGGATATGAATTTGCAGTCAGTAAAGCAGAAGTATTATATCATTATGACGAGAATGGTAAGAAATTAGAGCCAATGGAGATTGCCGTCATTGATGTTCCAGAAGAATTTACAGGGGCAGTTATTGAGAAGTTAAGCCAGAGAAAAGGTGAACTTCAGAATATGACAGCAGCCAATGGAGGTTATGCAAGACTTGAATTCTCTATCCCATCCAGAGGACTGATCGGGTATCGTGGAGAATTTATGACAGATACAAAAGGAAATGGTATCTTAAATACACTGTTTGATGGATATGGACCATACAAAGGGGATATCCAGTATCGTAAACAGGGATCATTGATCGCATATGAAGCAGGAGAAACGATCACATATGGTCTGTTTAATGCACAGGAGAGAGGTACTTTATTTGTAGGACCTGGTGAAAAAGTATACGGTGGAATGGTCATCGGACAGACTGGTAAAACAGAAGATATCGAGATCAACGTATGCCGCAGCAAGAAGCTTACAAATACACGTGCTTCAGGATCAGATGATGCATTAAAATTATCTCCTCCAAAGATCTTAAGCTTAGAGCAGGCATTAGAGTTTATCGATACGGATGAATTACTTGAGATCACTCCAGAGAATATCCGTATCCGCAAGAAGATCTTAGATCCAACAATGAGAAAACGTGCAAAATTCTCATAAGATCATGCACGGTATGAAAGCCGTTTAAAACATGTCGAAAAAGTGTGACTAACTTTGTCGAAGGATTTTTCTTCTAATTGTGTCAAAATTGGAATACGATTTAAAGTATACTAATAGAACACAAGAAGGGAGAAAGAGTATGACAGAGCAGGGAATCAATCATAATCAAGTGGAGGTTTGCGGACGTATCAATTCAGCGTTTGAATACAGCCATGAGATTTTCGGAGAAGGATTTTATACAGTCAAACTTTTAGTAAACAGATTAAGTGAAGCAACAGACGAGATACCATTATTAATATCAGAGCGGCTCGTTGATGTGACAAAAGATTACAAAGGAATGCTTGTAAGAGCTTGCGGTCAATTCCGTTCCTTCAACAAGCACGAGGAGAATCGTAATCATTTGATCTTATCTGTATTCGTCAGAGATCTGGAATTTATAGAAAGTATGGATGGAGTCAGACCGAATCAGATCATTTTAGATGGATTTATCTGTAAGCAGCCAGTATATCGGATGACACCGTTGGGAAGAGAGATTTGTGACATCTTGCTTGCAGTGAACCGTTCCTATGGCAAATCCGACTACATACCATGCATCTGCTGGGGAAGGAATGCGAGATTTGCAGGGAATCTTGAAATCGGTTCAAGAATTCAGCTGATCGGAAGAATTCAAAGCAGAGAATATCAGAAAAGAGTTTCAGAAAATGAACTGATCAGACGAGTTGCATATGAGGTATCAGTAAACAAACTGGAGTTTCATGAAAAGGATGAAGAATAGTTGTATTTATAGTATCAGAAATGATATAATATCCTAAACCAAATATATTACTACAAAAGGAAGATTCTTTGAGGTGAAAAGATGGAAGGACGAGTGGAAATATACTGTGGCCAGGGCAGAGGGAAGACATCCTGTGCGATCGGCCAGTGTGTGAAAGCAGCCGGGCAGGAAAAGCAAATCATTATGGTTCAGTTCCTGAAAGGAAAGGAGACCGAAGAATTAAGCTTTTTCAAACGTTTAGAACCAGAAGTACAGTTGTTTCGTTTTGAAAAGTACGAGAGATTGTATGAGGATCTGAATGAAGAAGAGAAGAAAGAACAAGATCATTTTATTTATAATGGATTAAAATATGCACATAAAGTCATAGATACAAGACAGTGCGACATGGTCGTTTTAGATGAAGTGCTTGGACTTTTGGATCTTGGACTATTAAAGACCGAAGAACTGGTGGAGATGTTAGAAAATCGTAGTGATGACCAGACGATCATCATGACAGGACGGCAGATTCCAGAAGCATTGATTCCATATGCGGATGCAGTATATGAGATCAGTACGATCAAAGAATCTTAATGTTGATGCTACATAGGATGATAGGAGGAAAGAAAAATGTCAATTTTTACAGGTGCAGGTGTTGCATTAGTGACACCATTCAAAGAAGATTTATCGGTGGATTATGATCAGTTAGAGAAATTTATTGATTTCCAGATCGATAACGGAACAGACAGTATCGTTATCTGTGGAACTTCAGGAGAGGCTTCTACAATGTCTCATGATGAGCAGATCGAAGTAGTCAGTGCATGTGTTTCTCATGTCAATGGAAGAGTTCCAGTTATCGCAGGAGCAGGAGCGAACTGCACAGATGAAGCACTGAACCTTGCCAAGAGATCAGAGAAAGCAGGAGCAGACGGACTGTTAGTCGTAACACCATACTATAACAAAGCAACACAGAAAGGTTTGGAAGAATATTATACAACAGTTGGTAATTCTGTAGACATTCCAATCATCATGTACAATGTGCCAGGAAGAACAGGAACAAACATCCAGCCAGCTACAGCAGTGAAGATCGCGAAGAGTGTTGATAATATCGTAGCGATCAAAGAAGCAAGCGGAGATATCGGTCAGGTAGCAACTCTTGCAGCATTAGCAGACGGATGCTTAGATATTTATTCAGGAAATGATGATCAGGTTGTACCTCTTTTAGCATTAGGTGGAAAAGGTGTCATCTCTGTATTATCCAATGTAGCACCAAGAGAAACTCATGATATGGTAATGAAGTTCTTAGAAGGGGACGTCAAAGGAAGTTTAGATATCCAGTTAAAATACATGGATGTGATCCATAACTTATTTAGCGAAGTAAACCCAATTCCTGCAAAACGTGCAGTAGCAGAGATGGGATATTGTAAAAATATCGTTCGCCGTCCATTAACAGAGATGGAAGAGGATCACGCACAGGTATTAATTCAGTCAATGAAAGAAGCAGGAATTCTTTAAGGAGTTACAAAAGATGGTTAAGATTATGATGCATGGCTGCAATGGAGTCATGGGACAGGTGATCAGCAAGATCGTAGAAGAGACAGAAGGAGCTGTTATGGCATGCGGTGTTGACCGTGTGGATGATGGGCACAACGATTATCCTGTATTTACAGATATCAATGCGTGTGATGTAGAAGTTGATGCGATCATCGACTTTTCCGCAGCACCAGCCGTTGATGGCTTACTGGATTTTGCAGTAGAGAGACAGATTCCAGTTGTGTTATGTACAACAGGATTAAGCGATGAACAGTTAGAAAGAGTTCATGAAGCAAGTAAGAAGACAGCAGTTCTTCGTTCTGCGAATATGTCATTAGGAGTTAACACATTATTCAAAGTATTAAAATCTATGACAAAGTTATTAGCAGATGCAGGATTTGATATTGATATCGTGGAGAAACATCACAGAAGAAAGTTAGATGCACCATCTGGAACAGCAATCGCGCTTGCAGAAGCTGTCAATGAGCCGTTGAATAACGAATATGAATTCGTATATGACAGAAGCCAGAGAAGAGAACAGCGTCCAAAGAAAGAGATTGGAATCTCAGCAGTCCGTGGTGGAACGATCGTTGGAGAACATGAGATCATTTTTGCAGGACAGGATGAAGTTATTGAGTTAAAACATACTGCATACAGCAGAGCTATTTTTGGAAAGGGAGCAGTCAGTGCAGCTCTTTATCTTGCAGGAAAAGAAGCAGGTATGTATGATATGAGTGATGTGATCGGATAGGATCATATTTTAAAGAAAAGATAAGAAAAGGGAATGAAACAACAAAATGTTAGTTTCATTCCCTTTTTCTGCATCAGAAGTTTTTGTAAAAGTACCTCGATCAATGCACTTTCTTTGCTTTAGGATAGATGAGTTTCATTTTCTGGTCGTTATAATAGGTATCCAGATATCGTTCAAAAAAATTAGAAGCAGGTATTTTTTTGTCACGCTGATCATAACGGATCAAGGCAGATAGTGACATGAACATATTTAATACCATGAAAACGACGATGATCCATGTAAATACAGTTCCAAATGCAATCGGAAGTTTCTCGATCAGATTGGATAAGAAAGGATAAATCCTCTTAAACCAGACAACGGTTGCAATTCCCCAGAAGAAACAATAAAGAAGATTGATTCTTCCATTCAAGTTAAAAGGCATTTTACTGTAATCCCAGAAAACCTTTCCAAAGACGATTTCACTTAAAACGCTGCAGAGATATTCATAGGCACCGCCAAGAAAAGTACCAGTTAAAAATAGAAAGCTGTCTGAACGATCTTTATAGCGGTATAGAAGCAATGTAACACCAGCAAAGGCAAATCCCCACACAATGCTAAAAGGACCCCATACAAGGCTGCTCCTGCTCATCCAGACGCCCATCTTCAAACGACAGAAGATCGTTTCAATGATATCTCCAAGCAAAGAACCGATGGAAAATAACAAAAACACCTTATAAAAACCGCATCCCTGGGCAAATACACCAGTCTTTGGGATCGTTGGCAGTTTTAATTTACGCTGTGGATAAGCACGTTCAACACGACGATCCACATAAGATGTTATCAACGAACTCAATTTCACGCTGATCTTTGTAAGATAAGCATCCGCAGATTCCCAACGTCGTTTATCGATATTTTTTCCAAAGACAACGATCGTGGTTGCTAAAATATCAATGATCAGGACTGCAAGAAGGATAAAAATGATAAGATGTCGGATAAATGGCGGGATCAGATGATAAAATTTAAAGAGCAGTGGATTGACAAACTTTACTCCGATATATCCTAAAAGTCCCCAGAAAACCGAATGGGACAGGCAGATGTAGCCATCAAGATTCCATTTATTTTTGGAATAATCCCACCAGCGTTCATGGTAAAAATGTTCAATAAAATGTCCGCCAAACCATTCAATGACTGTGGCATCGATCATGGCGGCAGCAAAGATCCATAGGCCGGTCATCTGATGCGTATTGATCGTAATAACGATAGCTCCGATTCCATAGGAAATACAAAGCGGTGAGTTGATAAAACCACGGTTTACCAAACGTTTCTGATGAAATGCTGATTGTACCACTTCTAAGATCCAGCCGATAAATGAGTAGATAAAGAAGAGGAAGCTTAGCAAAAATAAAGTTTTGATCATCATTTGTAAATGTCTCCTTTTGTCGGATTTTGTATTCAGTATGTATAAGTATATGGAAAAATGATAAAAAAGGCAAGAAAATAGAAAAAATCTAAACGAAAATTTGACAATATATTAACGTGAGAAATAAAAAAATGATAAACTTACGGGTAAAAACAGATAAAAAAAGAATGAATATAAATATATTTATGTTTAAATATAACAAAAAGAGTGTTATAATAATAACGAGATGTTGATATCAAATGGTATTTTGACCATGGTATCATGATGAGAAATAGAGTTGACATGGAGGGAAATATTATGGCAGCAATTATTGGAAGTCCAACACGCTACATTCAAGGTAAAGGAGAGATGAAGAATCTTTGTTCTTATGCAGATAAATTTGGAAAGAATCTCTTTATTCTGACGAGTGCATCTGGAAGAAAAAGAGTAGAACCGGCGATCAATGAAGGAAATAAAGACAGCAATCTTGTTTATGATGTGTTCAATGGAGAATGCTGTATGACGGAGATCAACCGAATTATAAAGATCGTGGAAGAAGCAGGAAGTGATGTGATCATTGGAATTGGCGGTGGTAAGATTCATGATACATCAAAAGCGGTTGCCTATTATACAAAGAAACCAGTGATCATCGTGCCAACGATCGCATCTACGGATGCACCATGCAGTGCATTATCTGTTATCTATACAGATGAAGGTGTTTTTGAAAAATATCTGTTCTTGCCATCAAGCCCAGATATGGTCATGGTAGATACCGATATCGTCTGTAAAGCACCAGTAAGACTGTTGATCTCAGGAATGGGAGATGCTTTAGCGACATATTTTGAAGCGAGAGCATGTAAAAGATCTGATGCAAGTAACTGTGTTGGAGGTAAATGTACATTGGCAGCAATGAATCTTGCTCAATTATGCTATGATACATTAATGGAAAATGGAGTACAGGCAATGATAGCAGCTAAAGAAGGAATTTGTACAAAAGCTGTGGAGAATGTTATTGAAGCTAATACTTATTTATCAGGAATTGGATTTGAGAGTGGAGGATTAGCAGGGGCTCATGCGATTCACAACGGATTTACAGCGATTCCAGAAACACATAAGATGTATCATGGAGAGAAGGTGGCATTCGGAACATTGGTTCAGCTGGTATTAGAAGATGCGGGAGAAGATGAGATCATGGAAGTGATTGATTTCTGCAGTGAAATTGGACTTCCTGTAACATTAAAAGGATTAGGAATCGAGGAAGTGAAACCAGAGCAGATCATGGAAGTGGCACGTCTTGCATGCGCACCAGATGATACAATGGGGAATATGCCATTTGATGTGGAACCAGAAGATCTGTATGCTGCGATCATGGGTGCGGATGCTTTGGGCAGATATTATACGGAAGAGTAGAATTATAATAGAAGATGTTTTTTTGAATCAAAATTAAATGATATATGAATAAAAAGAAGTGATAGAATTTGGTGCGGAAGCCTTAAACTCTATCACTTCTTTTTATATAAGTTTCTTTGTTCTGTGAATCTAGGTTGTGGCGTGTTGAACACGTCAACTCAATGCCTACTCTACAGTTACAGATTTAGCCAGGTTTCTTGGCTGGTCTACATCATATCCTCTAAATACTGTGACATGATAAGCAAGTAACTGTAATGCAACGGTAGAAGCAAATGTTGCAAACAGGTCGTCTGTTGCAGGAACCTGAATCAGATCATCATAGATTCCTTCGTAATTACTCATATCTTTATCTGTTACTACGATCACATGAGCACCACGAGCTTTTACTTCTTCAACGTTTGCCATTAATTTTGGTAAGACATTTTCCTGTGTAGCGATCGCAATAATAGGTACACCTTCTGTAATCAGAGAAATTGTTCCATGTTTCAATTCTCCGGCACAGTATGCTTCTGCATTTACATAAGAGATTTCTTTTAATTTTAAGCAGGCTTCACAAGCAATACCGTAATCTAATCCTCTTCCAAGATAGAAAGCAGAGAATGTATCTTTGATCTTTTCTGAGATTCCTTTGATATAATCATCCATCTTTAAGACTTCTTCAACAGTTCCGATCGCCTGTTCAAATTTATCACAGAAATCTTTCATCTGTTCATCTGTCATTAAGTTGTTAACTTCTGCAAGTTTTAATGCGATCAGATACATACCTGCACACTGTACAGAGAACGCTTTTGTACTTGCAACAGCAATCTCTGGACCTGCATGTGTATATAATACATAATCACTTTCACGAGCGATACTTGATCCTTTTACGTTAACGATAGAGATCGTTTTTGCTCCACGTTCATTTGCAAGACGAAGTGCAGCAAGGGAATCAGCTGTTTCACCAGACTGTGTGATGACAACAACTAAAGTATGTTCATCTAAGATCGGATTCATGTAACGGAATTCAGAAGCTAATTCAACAGTTACAGGAATACGGATCATAGCTTCGATCAGATGTCTTCCAACTAATCCTGCATGCCATGCAGTACCACAAGCTGTTACGATCACACGGTTTACACCTTTAAAGATATCATCAGAGATGTTATCTGCACTAAAGTCAGCGTGACCATTATGGATACGAGGCATGATTGTATTATGAAGAGCCTCTGGCTGATCATAGATCTCTTTCTGCATAAAGAAATCATATCCGCCTTTCTGGGCAGCTGTTGTATCCCAGTCAACATGAAGCATCTTAGGTTCTTCAACCCCACCGTCCATTGTATACAATGTAATGCTGTCAGCTTTCATGACAACGATATGTTCTTCTGGTACAACAAAATAATCTTTTGTGTATTTTAATAATGCAACCATGTCAGAAGCGATAAAAGATCCGTCTTCTGTATGGGAAGCAACTAAAGGACTGGCGTTTCTCATGCAGTAGACCTCGCCTGGATGATCTTTAAACATAACACAGAAACCATAAGCTCCTTCTAGCATTTGATCTGCTTCTTTTAATGCTGCAAATGGATCTCCATCATATAAAGAATCGATCAACATAGCAGCTACTTCTGTATCAGTTTCGGAAATAGCAGTAAATCCTTTTGTTTTTAAGGAAGCAGCTAATTCTTTGTAGTTTTCAATGATTCCGTTATGGATCAGAGTTACATTTCCAGATACATGAGGATGTGCGTTAACTTCTGTAACACCACCATGAGTTGCCCAGCGAGTATGTCCGATACCGCATGTTCCAGCAAGGTCAGCAGTAGCTTCAACTTTCTCACGAAGTGTTGCAACTTTTCCAGTTGTTTTTACGATCTTAGTTTCTAATCCATTATTTACTGCGATTCCGGCACTGTCATATCCTCTGTATTCTAACTGCTGTAATCCATCAACTAAAATTCCAGGTGCCTGTAAGTTTCCAGTAAATCCAATAATTCCACACATAATATAAATCTCCTTAAAATTGCGCAAAGAAAATAAAAGGAAGTATAGATATGTAAAAAACTTCCAAATAAATCTTTTGTTTTCTTTTTCTAAATCATATGCGGTTTTGTCCAGATTATACTGCCTCTGTTTCATGATCACTCATGGGTTTACTCAGTATATCACGTAGTCTGGAGCTGCGGGAAAGCATCCGCCGAATCTTTCGATCACTTTCCTCCTCGTTAACCTTCCTATCAGACCCTCATCGGTCTGTTTCCGTATCAGAAAGGTGCATGGCGCTTAAATTATGTAAAACTCCCTTCGAACATATTTTGTCAAAAACTCAAAACCCAAAGTTTTTAACGCTAGTGATTTTAACACGGAATATCTATGAAGTCAAATAAGAACGTGGTATTTTATAAAAACTTAATAAGTTTTGGGCGAAAGTGTTACATTTTAATAAAGATTTAAGAAGTTATAACTAGATACTTTCTGTTTTGAATGATATAATACTATGATAGCGAAAAAGAGCAAAGGAGAAAAGCATGAAAACTTTTTTTAAGAATATCGGAAATACGATCGTAAAGAAGCTTCGAAAACATCCATTGATATGTAATTTTGTATTGTCAGTTGTGCTGGCGTTTGTATTGGAAGTTTTGGGACGTCAGACATTTGATCTTAGTGCTGTGGGATTTGTGGATCAGAGAAGTAAGATGTTTTTATATAGTATCTTTATTATTTTCGTAACATACTCTGTGACACTGATTACTAAGAGACGACTATTTTCCTATATAATAGTAACACTGCTATGGAGTATCGTTGGAATCGTAAATTTTATGATGCTCAGTTCAAGAAATACTCCATTTACGTATGTAGATATTACGTTGATGAAGTCTGTATTGCCAGTTATGAATAATTACTTCTCGCCACTTGAGATTGGAGCAATGGGAGCATTGTTACTGATCGCATTGGTATTGTTAGTAGTGGCTTATATGTATCTTCCAATAGAAGAACACTTAAACCGCAAGAGCGGATTTATAAAAGTTATAGTGATCATAGCAGTATTTTCGGGAGTTACTTCTTATGGATTTAAGAGTGGAATGCTAGTAGATCAGATCCATAATATCCGAATTGCATTCAGTGATTATGGAACACCGTATTGTTTCAGTATTACAGCCTTGAAGAATGGAATTGATAAACCATCAGATTATTCAGAAAAGAAGATCAAAAAGATTGAGAAACGAACACAGAAGAAGGTTGCAAAGATGAAGAAAGAAAAGGTAAAGAAACCAAATATCATCTTTGTACAGTTGGAATCACATTTTGATATTACGCAGGTCAAAGGAGTTAAGTTTAACAAAGATCCATTACCAAATTTCCATAAGTATATGAAAGGATATTCCTCTGGACAGCTTTCTATGCCGTCTTATGGGGCAGGAACAGCAAACTCTGAGTTTGAACTGATCACAGGAATGAATCTGGACCATTTTGGAGCAGCAGAATATCCATATAAAACAGTGCTTCAGAATACAACGACAGAGAGCATGGCGACGGTATTGAAGAATTACGGATATAAGGCACACGCGATCCATGATAACAGTGCGGCATTTTATGATCGAGATCTGGTATTCTCACAGCTTGGTTTTGATACATTTACAACAAAAGAAAGTATGAACATCAAGAAATGGACAGAAAATGGATGGGCAAAAGATCAGATCCTGACCGGGTGTATTATGGATAGTTTGGATTCTACGAAGGGACAGGATTATGTTTATTGTATTTCTGTACAGGGACATGGAGATTATCCAACAACACAGATCATCGAGAATCCGGAGATCACGGTTGAAGGAATTGAGGATGAAGCACTGAAGAATAAATATACTTATTATGTCAATCAGGTTTATCAGATGGATCAATTTGTCGGGAAACTGGTCAAAGCATTACAACAGCGTGGAGAACCAACGATTCTTTGTATGTATGGAGATCATCTTCCAAGTTTGGAGATCGAAGATGAAGATCTGACATATGGAAATAAATATCAGACAAGTTATTTTATGTGGGATAATATTGGATTGAAGAAGAAGGACGGAACGATCGAGGCGTATGATCTTGGATCAGAAGTTCTGAATAAGTGTAATATCCATACAGGACTAATGAACAGTTTTCACCAGACAAGAAAAGGTACAAAAAATTATCAGAAAGACATGAAAGAGCTTCAGTATGATATGTTGTACGGAAAACAGTATGTATGGAATCAGGAGAATCCATTTAAGGCAACGGATCTTCAATTTGGAATTCGGCCGCTTACGGTGACAAAGGTATATGAGACAAAGGACAGCATCTTTATTGTAGGAAACAATTTTACGAATTTCTGTCAGGTATTTAATGGCGATGTAAAGATCAATACAACCTACCATAATGAACATCTTTTGGAGGTATCGAAGAAAGATCTCAAAGACGGGGATACGTTTAAAGTGAGTATCGTCAGTAAGGCTCTAAGGGTACTAAGCAGTTCAAATGAGTATGTTTATCAAGAAAAAAGTGAAAAATAACGCAAAGATGCTTGTATAACGCGCAAATCTTATGCTATAATAGGTGAATGTTTGTGAAATTACAAAAAAGATAATAATTTTTAGGAGGATCTATACAGATGAGTTTGCAAGTGGAAAACTTAGAACATAATATGGCAAAGGTAACAATTGAAGTTGAAGCAGCGAAATTAGATGACGCTATCAAACAGGCTTTCAACAAGAAAAAAGGACAGTTTAATGTACCTGGATTCCGTAAAGGAAAAGTACCTTTCCAGTTGATCGCAAAAGAATACGGAGTTGAAATCTTCTATGAAGATGCAGCAAACATCTTAATTCCAGACGCTTATGCAGAAGCTATGAAAGATACAGATTTAGAGATCGTTTCAAGACCAGAAATCGATGTTACTCAGTTAGAGAAAGGTAAAGACTTTATCTTCACAGCAACATTTGCATTAAAACCAGAAGTAACTTTAGGAGACTACAAAGGAATTGAAGTACCTAAAACAAGAGTTACAGTGAAAAAAGACGAAATCGAAGAAGAATTAAAGAAAGTTCAGGAACAGAACGCAAGAGAGATCACAATTGAAGATCGTGCAGTAAAAGACGGTGATATCTTAACAATTGATTACTCTGGATCTGTTGATGGAGTGAAATTTGAAGGTGGAACAGCTGAAGATCAGACATTAGTTATCGGATCTGGAGCATTCATCCCAGGATTTGAAGAACAGTTAGTAGGAAAGAATTTAAACGAAACAGCAGATATCAACGTGACATTCCCAGAAGAATATCATGCACCTGATCTTGCAGGAAAAGATGCTGTATTTACAGTAACAGTAAAAGCAATCAAAGAAAAAGAACTTCCAGAATTAGATGACGAATTCGCAGCAGAAGTATCTGAATTTGAAACATTAGAAGATTACAAAGCAGATATTAAAGAAAAGATCCGCGATAGAAAGAAAGAAGCAGCTAATACTGAAAGAGAAAACAAGATCGTAGATGCAGCTGTAGAAGCAGCTACAATGGATATTCCAGAAGCTATGATCGAAGAACAGGTTCAGCAGATGACAGATGAATTTGCTCAGAGATTAAGCTATCAGGGACTTTCTATGGAACAGTATTTAATGTTCTCTGGAATGGATGCACAGAAATTCGCAGATGACTTAAAACCACAGGCAGTTAAGAGAATCGAAACACGTCTGGTATTAGAAGCAATCGCGAAAGCAGAAGATATCACAGCAAGCGAGGAAGACTTCAAAGCAGAACTGGAAAAGATGGCAGGAATGTATCAGATGGAAACAGAGCAGCTTGAAAAGATCATTCAGGGAGCTCAGAAAGACCAGATGATGGATGACATCGCAGTACAGAAAGCTGTAGATTTCCTTGTAGGTGAAGCAAAATAAGCAAGGCATTTTATAACTTTATGTTCTATTTGACAGACATAAATAAACTGCCTTAACTATCATTAGGAGGATGCAAGGATGAGTTTAGTACCTTATGTCATTGAACAAACAAGCAGAGGAGAAAGATCTTATGATATTTACTCCAGACTGCTGAAAGAAAGAATCATTTTCTTAGGAGAAGAAGTGAATGATGTCACAGCAGGACTTGTGGTTTCTCAGTTATTATTCTTAGAATCAGAAGATCCAGATAAAGACATCAATTTATATATCAATAGCCCTGGCGGTTCTGTAACCGCCGGAATGGCGATCTATGATACGATGCAGTATGTGAAGTGTGACGTATCCACAATGTGTATGGGAATGGCTGCCAGCATGGGAGCGTTCCTGTTATCTGGTGGAACAAAAGGAAAACGTCTGGCTTTACCGAATGCTGAGATCATGATCCATCAGCCATCTGGAGGAGCACAGGGACAGGCAACAGAGATTGAGATCGCAGCAGAACATATTCTTAGAACAAAGAAGAAATTAAACACGATCTTAAGCGAGAATACAGGACAGCCATACGAGACAATCGTCAAGGATACAGAACGTGATAACTGGCTCACTGCACAGGAAGCACTGGAATACGGCCTGATCGATAAGGTTATGGAAAATAGATAGTGATAGAATAGTGGGGTGATCTGGTGGCAGGTTATAATGACGAAAAAAAAGTATTAAGATGTTCTTTTTGCAATAAGACACAGGACCAAGTCCGCAAACTGATCGCGGGACCAAAGGGTAAGAATGTTTATATTTGTGATGAATGTATTGACATTTGTTCTGAGATTATTGAAGAAGAATTTGAACAGTATGCAGAGAATGACGGAGAGATCAATTTACGTAAGCCAAAAGAGATCAAAGAATTTCTAGACCAGTATGTTATTGGACAGGATGAAGCAAAGAAAGTACTTTCCGTAGCTGTATATAATCATTACAAAAGAATTTTAATGGGTGGAGACTCTGATGTGGAATTGCAGAAGAGTAATATTTTAATGCTTGGACCAACAGGTTCAGGAAAAACATTATTAGCCCAGACATTAGCAAAGATGTTAAATGTACCATTTGCGATCGCAGATGCGACTGCTCTTACAGAAGCAGGATATGTTGGTGAAGATGTTGAGAATATTCTTCTTAAGATCATTCAGGCAGCAGATTATGATATTGACCGTGCACAGTGTGGAATCATCTATATTGATGAGATTGATAAGATCACAAGAAAGTCTGAGAATACATCGATCACAAGAGATGTCTCTGGAGAGGGTGTGCAGCAGGCATTATTAAAGATCATTGAAGGTACTGTAGCGTCTGTGCCGCCACAGGGAGGAAGAAAACATCCTCATCAGGAATTTATTCAGATTGATACATCCAATATCCTGTTTATCTGTGGAGGAGCCTTTGACGGATTAGAGAAGATCATCGAATCAAGAATTGGCAAGAAATCTATTGGATTTGGAGCAGATGTATTTGGGCAGAAGGAAACAGATCTCGGTGAGCTGTTAAGACAGGTATTGCCAGAAGATTTTGTGAAGTTTGGTCTGATTCCAGAGTTCATTGGACGAGTTCCAGTGAATGTATCTTTAAATCCATTGGATGAAGAAGCCTTAGTGCGCATTTTGAAAGAACCAAAGAGTGCTCTTGTGAAACAGTACCAGAGATTGTTCGAGATGGATGGTGTGAAACTTACGTTTGATGATGATGCATTAATTGCAATTGCCAAGAAAGCATTAGAACGTAAGACAGGTGCCAGAGGACTTCGTGCGATCATGGAAGGTGTGATCATGGATTTAATGTACGAAATCCCATCACAGACAGATGTATCAGAGTGCCTGATCACAAAAGATGTCGTAGAAGGTAAAGAAAAACCAATGATCGAACATTCTGGAGTGAAGGTGAAAGCCGCAGTGCCAAAGAAACGGGTAAAGACAAGCAATCATGGTGAGATTGCATAGATAGATTAGCCGAAATAAAAACTGCTTTCATGCAAGAGATTCTTGTGTCAAAGCAGTTTTTCTTCATGTCTGATGAAATTTACAGACAAATAATTCAGAAATGAAAGGAAGACTTGAATGAAAAAAACACTACCAATGCTTCCACTGAGAGGCAAGTATATATTTCCGAATACAGTCATTCATTTTGATGTATCACGAAGCCGTTCTGTAAAAGCAATTGAAGAAGCTATGGAACATGATCAGATGATCTTTTTAAATAATCAGATCGATCCGACGGCAGAAGATCCAGGAATTGAAGATTTATATCGTGTAGGAACACTGGCAAGGATCAAACAGGTTGTAAAGCTTCCAAAGAATATTTTGAGAGTTTTTGCAGAAGGATTATTTCGTGCAGAGCTTTCTGAAACTGTTGAGTACGAACCATTCTATAAAGTAGAGGTTTTATATGATCATGTAGAACAACAGTCATTTGAGGAATTTGAAAGAGAAGCATTTCTTCGAATGATCAAAGAAGCATTTGAAGGTTATGCGAAAGCCTGGCCACATTTGGATCAGAATATAGTAAATTATATTTTATTATTGACAGATGTGGAGATTCTGGTGGACGAACTTGCAACACATATTCCATTTTCTTATCCAGAGAAACAGAAACTTTTGGAAGAAATGGATCTAAAAGAGCGCTGTGAATTAATGCTTGTCATGCTGCAGGAAGAACTAGATGTTCTGAAATTGAAGCAGAAGATCCAACAGAAAGTTAAAGTGAATATTGACAAAAATCAGAAAGAATATGTGCTGCGAGAGCAGATCAAAGTGATCCGTGAGGAACTTGGAGAGACGAATGTAGAAGATGAAGCGGATGAATTTATGGAGAAACTTAAGAATCTAAAAGCATCCGATGAAGTCAAAGAGAAGCTCAAAAAAGAGATATCGCGTTTTCAAACAATGGGAAATCAGACACCAGAAAGCTCTGTGTTAAGAACTTATATCGAGACAATGTTTGAAGTTCCATGGGAAGAGATGAGCGAAGATTCCACAGACTTAGATCATGCACAACAGATACTCGATCGAGATCATTATGGAATGGAAAAAGTCAAGGAACGTGTTTTGGAATATTTAGCAGCACGTGCTATGAGTGGAAAGAAAGATGCAGCCATCCTTTGTCTTGTAGGACCTCCAGGAACAGGAAAGACATCTATTGCCAGATCAATTGCGAAAGCAACGAACAAAAAATATATTCGTTTATCTCTTGGCGGCGTCAGGGATGAATCAGAGATCCGTGGACATAGGAAAACTTATGTTGGAGCGATGCCAGGACGTATTGTTGAAGCATTAAAGAAGGTAAAAGTTAGAAATCCGTTAATGTTATTGGATGAGATCGATAAGACAGGGAAAGACCAGAGAGGAGATACCGCGTCTGCACTGCTTGAAGTATTAGACCCGGAACAGAATGAACATTTTACAGATCATTATCTGGAAGTTGCATTGAATTTAAGTGATGTCTTATTTGTTGCAACGGCCAATGACCTTTCTACGATTCCAAGACCACTGCTTGACCGTATGGAGATCATCGAGGTATCAAGTTATACAGAGAATGAGAAGTATCACATTGCGAATGACTATCTGGTAAAGAAACAGATGGAAGCAAATGGATTAAATGATACACAGATTCACTGGAAGGAAGATGCCCTGAGATTTCTGATCACAGATTACACAAGAGAAGCAGGGGTCAGAAATTTAGAGAGAAGAATTGGACAAGTTTCGAGAAAGGTGACAAGAGACATCTACCAGAAGAAACACAGAAAAGTAACGATCACAAAGAAAGTGATCAAAGATTATCTTGGAAGACCTGTTTATGAATGGGAAAAAGACACACTAAGAGATCATGTCGGAATTGTTCATGGACTGGCTTGGACAGCTGTTGGTGGGGTGACATTAAAGATTGAAGTAAATGTTATGCCGGGAAAAGGAGCGGTTCAGGTGACAGGATCCCTTGGAAATGTCATGAAAGAGTCTGCACAGGCGGCGATCAGTTATATCAGAAGCCAGAGTAGAAAATATAAGATCAAACAGGATTTCTTTGAAAAACATGATATACATATTCATATTCCAGAAGGAGCCGTGCCAAAAGACGGACCATCTGCTGGAATTACGATGACAACAGCCGTTTTGTCAGCAATCACAGGTAATAAAGTCTGTGGAAATCTGGCAATGACAGGGGAAGTTACGATCCGCGGAGATGTTCTTATGATCGGTGGATTAAAAGAAAAGCTTCTCGCAGCAAAACGGCTTGGAATTACAAAAGTACTTGTTCCAAAATCAAATGAAAAAGATGTCAAAGAGTTTGAAGAGGAAGTTGTCGAAGGACTTGAGATCGTCTATGTAAAAACTATGACACAGGTGATCAAAGAAGCATTTGTACATTAGATCGAAGGAAATAGAAACTGGAGGCAGTGATGAATTACGAAGAAGCAATGAATTTTATACAAAATACGAGTAAATTTGGAAGTGTTTTAGGACTTGATAATATCAAAGAATTATTAGAAAGACTTGGAAATCCACAGGATCAGCTTAAAGTGGTTCATATTGCCGGAACCAATGGAAAAGGATCAACACTTGCATTTCTTGCAGGAATCTTCAGAGAAAGTGGATATCGTGCGGGGAGGTATGTCTCCCCGGCATCTTTTTGCTACGAAGAGAGATTTCGCATCAATGAAGAGAACATTTCGAAAGAAGATCTGTGCTTTTATATGGAAAAAATAAAGAAAATTTCAGAAGAGATGGTAAGAGACGGGATGTCACATCCGACAATGTTTGAGATTGAAACGGCACTCAGTTTTCTTTATTTTCTCGATAAAAAAGTGGATGTTGTGTTATTGGAAACAGGAATGGGTGGCAGACTTGATGCAACGAACGTAGTTAAGAAACCGATCGCGGTGATCATTGCATCGATCGGAATGGACCATATGCAGTTTCTTGGAGACACGATAGAAAAGATCGCAGCAGAAAAAGCAGGGATCATAAAAGAAGGATGTCCAGTTATTTCATATAACAATCAAGAATCCGTAAACGAAGTGATTAAGGAAAAAGCAAAAGAGATGCACTGCAAGGTTACTTTTGTAAATTCGGAAGGGATTCGTGTGTTAAGTGAATCTTTAAATGGGGAGAGCTTTTCTTATCGCTCATCTGATGGAAGATGGTATGAAAAGATAGAAATCCCGCTTCTTGGAAGACATCAGATCAATAATGCTGCCTTGGCATTAGAAGCATTGAATACGATAAGAAATTATTATTGTATCAGTGAATTTCAGACAGAAGATGGATTACGCAAAACAATCTGGAGAGGCAGGATCGAGATCTTAGAAAAGGACCCACTGGTCATTTGTGACGGAGCACATAATCCGGATGGAGCGAAAAGTCTGTTAAATTTTTTACAAAATAATTTTACAAATAGACGATTAATCTATATAATGGGAGTGTTATCAGACAAAGACTATGAACAGATGATACAGATCCTTACGCCGATGGCAGCAAAAGTTTATACGGTAGCACCAGATAATGCGAGGGCCTTATCAAGCAAAGATCTTGCAGAATGTGTAAGAAAATATCATCATGATGTAGAAGAAAGACAGAGACTGAAAGAGTGTCTTGAAGAGGTAAAACAACAAGCAGATAAAGAAGACGTGATCATAATCTGTGGTACATTATCATTTCAGAATGAATTAAAATAGAGGATAGAAACAGTGGAAAGATTCCAAAAGATCGTATGGCATGAGAAATACAAGGAGACATACGAGAGACTACAACAATTAGAAATAGATCGAAAGTTTTGCGGTCATGATATAGAACATTTTTTGTCGGTGGCAAGAATCAGTTATTTGATGATCCTTGAAAAAAGACTTCCTGTGTCCAAAGATATCATTTATGCGACTGCATTGCTTCATGATCTTGGGAGAGCTGATCAGTATGAAAAGGGAATTTCTCACGAGGAAGTGGGAGCGATTCTTGCCGAGGAGATCTTAACGGACTGTGGATATACCAGAGAAGAGAGAAAGTTTATGACAGATACGATCTTAAGGCATAGAGATATGAAAGAAGAAAGCGAAAGTTTTGCATCAATCTTTTATCGTGCAGATAAACTTTCAAGAGATTGCATCCACTGCAAAGCAAGACAGGAATGTTATTGGCCGGAAGAAAAGAAAAACAACAAGTATATATACTAGGAGAGATGCTATGATTATTGGAAATAAGACATTTGATACGAAACATCATGGATACATCATGGGAATTTTGAATGTGACACCAGATTCATTTTCAGATGGAGGAAAATATGATCATTTAGATGCGGCACTAAAGCATGCTGATGAGATGGTCAGAGATGGAGCAGCGATCATTGATGTTGGAGGAGAATCTACAAGACCTGGATACACGTTGATCTCTGATGAAGAAGAGATTGCAAGAGTCACACCTGTGATCGAAGCATTAAAAAAGGAATTTGATGTGCCAGTATCCCTAGATACTTATAAATCAGGAGTTGCAAAAGCGGGAATCGAGGCTGGAGCAGATCTGATCAATGACATCTGGGGGCTTAAGTGGGATGGAACTATGGCTGCAGTTTTAGCAGAAACAGGAGTTGCTTCTTGCTTGATGCATAACCGTAAGGATACAGATTATAAGGATTATTTAAATGATGTGGTAGCAGATTTAGATGAGACGATGAAGATGGCAAAGGAAGCTGGAATCAAGAAAGAAACGATCATGCTGGATCCAGGAATTGGATTTGCCAAGGATCTTGATCAGAATTTAGAGCTTATGAACCATCTGGAGTTATTAAATCAGTGGGATGTACCAGTTCTTCTTGGAACATCTAGAAAATCCATGATCGGTTTAACGCTGGATCTTCCATCAGATCAGAGAGTAGAAGGAACTGTGGCAACAACGGTCAGTGGATATATGAAAGGATGCAGATTTTTCAGGGTTCACGATGTTAAAGAAAATATGCGTGCGATGAAGATGATAGAAGCAATTTGTGCAAAATAGGGAGAACAGATGATGGATCAGATTACAATCAAAGATTTGGAAGTTTATGCAAATCATGGTTTGTATAAAGAAGAGAAAGCACTTGGGCAAAAATTTCTGGTATCTGCAATTTTATCGCTTGATACGAAACTTGCAGGTGTCAGTGATCAGATGGATTATTCCGTTGATTATGGTAAAGTATGTTATAGGATCAAAGAGATCCTTACAGAAAATGACTTTAACCTGATCGAATGTGTGGCTGAAACAGTGGCGAAGAAATTATTACTTGAGTTTTCATTGATCAGAAAACTAGAGATTGAAGTAAAAAAACCATGGGCGCCGATCGGATTGCCACTCGACTATGTTTCAGTAAAGATTAAAAGAGGATGGCACAGAGCGTATCTTGGAGTAGGATCAAATATGGGAGATCGTATGGAATACATTAATCAGGCAATCAATGCGATCGAGGCACAGGATGATACAAGAGTTGTTCATGTTTCCAGTCTGATCGAGACCAAGCCATATGGCGGTGTGGTACAGGATGATTTTTTGAATGGATGTATTGCTATTGACACATTAAAAGAGCCAGAAGAACTGTTGGACTTTCTGATGGATGTTGAAGCACAGGCGGGAAGAGTCAGAACAATTCATTGGGGACCAAGAACATTAGATCTTGATATCCTGATGTATGATGATCTGGTGATGAATGAGAGAAGACTGACGATTCCACATAAAGAGATGCACAAGAGATTATTTGTATTAGAACCATTAGAAGAAATCGCCCCATATCTGATGCATCCGCTTCTTGGACAGACGATCACGCAATTAAAAGAAAAGATAAAAGAGGAACAGTAACTTATGAGAGATTTGACTGAGATAAGGCAGCAGATCGATCAGATCGATCAGAAAATGCTTGCATTATTTAAAGAAAGAATGGGATGTTCTGCAGAAGTTGCAGAGTATAAAAGAGGAACAGGAAAGGCAATTTATGATCCTGTTCGTGAAAGACAGAAAATTGATGCCTTGACAAAAGACGAAGATGAACTTATCATTAAAAAGTCTGTCGAAGAGATGTTTCTTCAGATGATGAGTATCAGCCGAAGATATCAGTATAGTCTGTTATCACAAGAAGATGCTTATATTGATCAGACATTTGAAGAAGTGGAAGCACTGGATATCAATGAAGATACCAAAGTTGTATATCAGGGAATTCCAGGGGCATATCAGGAACAGGCAATGGTACAGTATTTTGGAGAGGATGTCAAGAATTTTTCTGTACCAGAATTTAAAGATGTTGTAAAGACTCTAGATCGAGGAGAAGCTGATTATGGAGTATTGCCAATAGAGAATACTTCAGCAGGAACAGTCAGTGGAATTTATGATATGATCCTTGACTATGACATTTGCGTCGTGGGAGAAGAATCTGTAGATGTAAGGCATGTATTGGCTGCAATTCCTGGAACGAGCTTAGATAAGATTGAAAAAGTATATTCTCATCCACAAGGATTGATGCAGTGTAAAGGATTCTTGGATGAACATCCAGACTGGGATCAGGTAAAAGTTGCAAATACAGCGATCAGCGCAAAGAAAGTAGCAGATGATAATAAGCCTGTGAAAGCTGCAATCTGCAGTGAACGTGCTGCAAAGATGTATGGACTTGAGATTTTGAAACGTGAGGTGAATGATGAAGGAAATAATACAACAAGATTTGTGATCATGTCAAAGAAGAAACAGTACAGAAAAGATGCGGGCAAAGTCAGCATCAGTTTTAGCGTGCCACATGAATCAGGATCTTTATACAATATTCTGACGCATTTCATGTTTAACAATGTCAGTATGAGTAACATTGAATCCAGACCACTTCCAGGAAGAAAGTGGGAATACGGATTTTATGTGGATGTGATCGGGAATCTGGATGATCCTGCGATCCGTAATTCCCTTGCAGGAATTAAAGAAGAAACCAAAGATTTCAAAATCTTAGGGAATTTTTAAGAGAGAATGAAAAAGAGAGAAAAAGGAAAAATAACTGGGGAAATACAAACGAATGGAAGGTAAGGTAAAATGACACAGACAAATGGTGAAACGAAATTACAAAAATTTCACAGCGTCATGCAAAAAGTTCTGAAATATGGAATTGTTTTAGCATTGATCGCATTTATCGTATTGGTTTTGATGAACAAAGACCAGTTTTCCGAAAAAGTTGCAAAAGGAACACCAGAACATAAGCTGACGAAGATTGAAGTGACAGATGGTGATAAGGTTGTTCAGAAATTTAAAGCAGTTTCACATACGATGGAACGGTTGGATATCATGATCGACCGAAACGAACAGACAGGAAGAGCTGGAAGTATTGATCTGAATGTAAAAGACAGTAAAGGAAAATCTATTTTCCACATTACTCCAACACTGTTAGAGGTTGACGGACTGACAGATATGAAAGCAACGATGCGTCGTACTTTGCGTAATGAAAATAAATGGTACAAAGTAGTCGTGAATCAGAAGTTGAATAAAGGGGAAACTTATACGATCGAGATAACAGGAAAGGGTATTAAGGCCGAACGCCCATTATATCTGTATACATCAAGCAATATGGGGAAAATCTATCAGTCAGCTAAATTAAATGGTGTAACACAGAAGAATTTTCATGTTAGAACCAGAGTGTGGACGACACAGCTTGATGTATCAGCAGTTGTTTTAACAGTAGCGATCACACTTGCTTTGATCATTTTAATTCTTATACCATTAAAGATTCCAGAAAAATGGAATAAGAGATTCACATGGGCATTATTTATCGTCAATCCATGGGTCGCATTTTATATGGTAGAAAAAGTATTCTATAATCCGATCAGTGTGATGAATAAATTGGCATTTGGAATGAACATCCTATGGTACTATATATTGTTCTTCATTTTATTACTGATCTTTAACCGTGTGAAATGGGCGTTGCTCGTTGGAGATGTATTTTTATATGCAGCTGCGATCGGAAACTATTTTGTATTAGCATTCCGTGGAACACCGATCACGCCGGCAGATATTTATGCACTTGGAACAGCAATGGACGTTGCAGATCATTATGTATTAAGTTATGATAAACCAGCAATCGTTGCGACGGTTGTATTATTGGGATTATGTGTGTTTGCATGTAAACTCGATACATATAAGATCTTCCATTGGAAGAAACGTCTAGTTGCATTACTGATCACAGCAATCGTAACAGTAGGAAGTTCTTTCTTCTTGACAAGAGTAGACTTTTTGTCAAAGAAAGGTGTTGCTGTAAACTTCTGGCAACAGAAGAGAGGATACTTAAAAAATGGATATATTTTAAGCTTTTTAATGAATATTCAGTATACGATTGTTTCCCAGCCAGATGGATATAGTCCAGAAGCGGTAGATAAGATCGCAGATAAGTATCAGGTAACACAGGGAACCAATAAGAAATTAAAACAGAAACCAAATGTTGTCGTGATAATGAATGAAACATTCTCAGATCTGAATGTAGTAAATAAGATCAAGACAAACAAAGAGGTTATGCCATTTATCAATAGTTTAAGTGAAAATACGATCAAAGGACATATGCTGGTATCTGTTTTTGGTGGAGGAACAAGTAATTCAGAGTATGAGTTCTTAACAGGAAACTCTGTATCATCTCTTCCATTAAACGGAAATGCATATACACAGTTTGTAAAACATAAGGTGCCAAGTCTGGCATCTCAGTTAAAACAGCAGGGATATGATACACTGGCATTCCATCCATACAAAGCACACGGATGGAACCGAGATACGGTATATCCGCTAATTGGATTTGATAATTTCTTAGATGAGACATCTATGAATCCAAATGGAGAGAAATTCAGAGGATGGTATAGTGATTCAGAAGATTACAATAAGATCATAGATATCTTTAATAAGAAAAAAGCGGGACAGCCATTATTCTTATTCAATGTAACGATCCAGAACCATGGTGGATATCTGATCGCAGACAAGAACTTTAAGGAAGAGATCAAGATCAAAGATGAGAAGGCAACAGATACAGCAAACCGTTATTTATCACTGATCCATGAATCAGATCGAGCATTCGAGAAGATCATCAACTACTTTAAGAATCAGAAAGAGCCAACGATCGTTGTAATGTTTGGAGATCATCAGCCAAAACTTGAGGATTCTTTCTATGAGCTGTTATATGGAAAATCTTTAAACAGCTTAAGTTTAAAAGAACTGCAGAAGAAATATACAGTTCCATTTATCATCTGGGCAAATTATGATATTGATGCAAAGAGCGATGTGGAAAATGTCAGTGCAAACTATTTATCAAGCCTGATGTTACAGCAGACAAACTTAAAGATGTCAAGATACAATGAGTTCTTATTAAATATGAGAAATGAAGTCCCAGCATTAAATGCCAATGGATATGTTGATAAAGATGGAAAGAACCATGAGTTGTCTGAGAATAATGAATATACAAAACTGATCACACAGTATCAGTATCTACAGTATAACAGTCTGATGGATAAGAAACATGTAAGTACAGACCTGTTTAGTGTAAAAGATGGAAAATAAATCAAAGCTTTGGACACTCTGCCTTGACAGAGTGCCCAAAACGATATAGAATGAAACGTGTTGTCATGTTGTTAAATATAACAGCATTATAAATAATATAAGAAAAAGTCAAAGTAATTGATTTTATTAGGAGGATACACATATGGTAAAAGCAGTCGTTGGAGCCAATTGGGGAGACGAAGGAAAAGGTAAGATTACAGACATGTTGGGTGAAACATCCGATATTATCGTTCGTTTTCAGGGAGGAGCAAATGCAGGTCATACGATCATTAATGACTATGGTAAGTTTGCATTGCATACATTACCATCTGGGGTATTCTACAACCATACAACTAGTGTGATCGGTAATGGTGTGGCATTAAATATCCCTGTATTATTCAAAGAGATCGAAGGAATCGTAAGTCAGGGTGTTCCACAGCCAAAGATCTTAGTATCAGATCGTGCACAGATGGTCATGCCATATCATATTTTATTTGACCAGTATGAAGAAGAACGTTTAGGAAAGAATTCTTTTGGATCAACAAAATCTGGTATCGCACCATTTTATTCAGACAAATATGCAAAGATCGGTTTCCAGGTAAGCGAATTATTTGATGATGATTCTTTAAAAGAAAAGATCAAAGCAGTATGTGAAAAGAAGAATGTTTTATTAGAGCATTTATACCATAAACCACTTCTTGATCCAGATGAATTATACAATACATTAATGGAATACAAAGAGATGGTAGCACCATATGTATGTGATACATCTCTGTTCTTACATGAAGCGATCAAAGAAGGAAAGAATATCTTATTAGAAGGACAGTTAGGATCATTAAAAGACCCTGATCACGGAATCTATCCAATGGTTACATCATCTTCTACATTAGCAGGATATGGTGCGATCGGAGCCGGAATCCCTCCATATGAGATCAAGAAAGTCGTTACAGTTGTAAAGGCATATTCAAGTGCTGTAGGAGCTGGAGCTTTCGTAAGTGAGATCTTTGGAGATGAAGCAGATGAACTTCGCCGCCGCGGTGGAGATGGAGGAGAATTTGGAGCAACTACAGGACGTCCAAGAAGAATGGGATGGTTTGACGTTGTAGCAACCAAATACGGATGCCGTATGCAGGGAACAACAGATGTTGCATTTACAGTATTAGACGTACTTGGATACTTAGATGAGATTCCTGTATGTGTTGGATACGAAATTGATGGAGAAGTAACAACAGATTTCCCAACAACAGGAAAACTTGAGAAAGCGAAACCAGTATTAGAAGTACTTCCAGGATGGAAATCTGATATCCGTGGAATCAAAAACTACGAAGATCTTCCAGAAAACTGCCGTAAGTACATCGAGTTCGTAGAAGAGAAGATTGGATATCCGATCACTTTGATATCTAACGGACCAGAAAGACATGATATCATCAGACGTGGTTTTGAGGATTAATTATTAAGGACAGATCAATATGAGCAAAGAAAATGCAGATAAAGAACAGAAGAGAAGTTTCAAGCGTGAGGTATTTAGCTGGATCGCATGTATTGTTGTAACGATTCTTCTGACAGAATTTATCTTGAATTTTGTAATTATCAATGCGAATATTCCAAGTGGTTCGATGGAGAATACGATCATGACGAATGATAAACTGATCGCTCTTCGAACATCCTATTGGTTTAACGATCCAAAACGTGGAGATATCATTATCTTCAAATATCCGGATGATGAGACAGAATGGTTTATTAAGCGTGTGATAGCACTTCCAGGAGAGACTGTGTTGGTAAAAGACGGTAAAGTATATATTAATGGAAGTAAGAAAGCACTCAGTGAGCCATATATCAAAGAAGAGCCAGTAGAAGATTTCGGACCATATAAAGTACCAAAGAACGGGTATTTTGTGATGGGAGATAACAGAAATAATTCAAATGATGCCAGAGAATGGGAGACCCATTATGTTTCCAGAGATGAAGTCTTAGGAAAAGCATGGTTCAGGTATTACCCATCGATTAAAGTGATCAAATAAATGACCAAAGAGAAAGGCAGGAAGATAAGATGGATACAAAGATCATCAATGCAGAGAATGCTCCAGCAGCAGTAGGACCATATTGTCATGCAGTAGAAGCAGGAGATTTCGTATTTACATCCGGACAGATTGGATTAGATCCACAGACACAGGAATTAAAAGAAGGTGTCGCAGCACAGACCAAACAGGTATTAGCGAACTTAGGTGCTGTATTAAAAGCATCAGATCTTACATTAGATAATGTTATCAAAACAACAGTGTTCTTAGCAGATATCAACGATTTTGCAGAAATCAATGAAATCTACGAAGAAGCATTTGGAGATAACAAACCAGCAAGATCTTGTGTACAGGCAGGAGCTCTACCAAAAGGAGCACTGATCGAGATTGAAGTTATCGCAGTAAAATAAATAGATGAGTTATAGAAATCCCTGAGAATGAATTGTAAAAGATTCATTCTCAGGGATTTCTTGTTTTATAAAAATATTTATGATCAGAGTGTCAATAAATTCAGCAAACGATCGTTATCTTCTTTCTTCTGAATACAGAATCGGATAAATTCACCGTCTAGTCCATGGAAACTTGCACAGTCACGGATCATCAGGCCAGACTTAATGCAACGTTCAAACATTTCAAAAGAAGTTGTGCCATCTAATAATTTTACAAGGATAAAGTTTGCATAAGCTGGATAAATCTTTAGGTTATCGCGTTTGGATAAAATATCAATGCAGCGTGTACGTTCAGATTGTATATAATCCTTTGTTGTTTGAATATAATCTGTATCCATAAACATAGCTTCTCCTGCAAGAGCAGCAAGTGTATTGATCGTCCAAGGATTTTTGATACTGTTCATACGTTCAAGGAAAGCAAGATTTCCACAGATTCCATATCCAAGTCGCAGTCCTGGAGCGCAGAAGAATTTGGAAGTTCCACGAAGTATCATGAAATTATCGAATTTTGTTGTTAGGGATACTGCAGAGATCGTATCAATATCAGGTGCAAATTCTACATAAGTTTCATCGATCATAACGAAGATATCATGTAATTTACAATGAGTTAGGATCTTTGTGATCTCTTCGGTGTTCAAAGCGCTGGACGTCGGGTTGTTTGGGTTACAGATCGCAAGAAGATCAATATCATCGGTAAGCTTTGAAATCAGGTCATTAAGATCTAGTTTAAAATCAAGATCTTCTCTTAAAAAATATTCTTCTACATGTCCGCCAACCAGATCGATCTCTCTTGTATACTCAGAATAAGTTGGAGAAAGTAGCAAGGCATGTTTTGGATGTAACAGCTGCATGGTCAGACTGATCATCTCAGTTGCACCATTTCCAACAATGATATGTTCCATTGGGACATTGCAGTAAAGTGCAAGGGTGGAACGAAGCTCCTTATAATCACGGTCAGGATATTCGCTGATCGATTCAATATGAGAAGCCATACTTTTCTTTAACAAAGGAGAAATTCCGAGCGGATTGACATTTCCGGCAAAGGGAATGATATCTTCTTTTTTGATTCCATAATAAGCTTCTACTTTCTCAAGATCACTTCCGTGAAATTCTTGTTTTTTTTCTGACATGGTAATTCCTCTTTTCCTTTTCTATTGTGTCGAAATTTGGTATAATACATATTATGCGATGAGTACGCATGGGTGTACTTGAATTTGTATTTTTGATATTTACATCATAATTATACCCACAAAATCTTTTGGTTGGCAAGGAGCAGAATAAGATTATGTCAGAATCATTGGAAAATTTTACAAATATCGTGAAAGAAGATATAAAAGAGGCAAAAACACTCTTTTTTTCTGAAGCGTTTAAAGAAGAATATCTAAAAGATCGAAGAGAAGAAAAAGAGCTTTATCATCAGCTTTTGCTGGGGAGAAACAGGAATCAGATCTTGGAGGAATTTTTGCTGAGTTCAGGACAGAAAAAGCCGGTTCTCTTGAGTGCAGCAAAGACGATCTATCAGGCAACGATCATGAATCTTGATGAACCATTGGAGATAAAAGTCAAGAGAGAAGGATGGGGGTATCTGGTAGGGAGAATAAAAAGTGACGGAACTTTCCTGTCTCTTCACAAGAATACATTTCAGGCAGAGGATTTTGAAGATGGCACTCTGACGATCTATGCAGATATGAAAACAATTCCGAAGGATGGAGATATCGACCATCTGATCATTCAGACTGTTTATCAGACTCTGCAGATCGAGGTTGTCTATAAAGAACAGAAAAGTGAAAGAAAAAAAGAAGAAGAATTCCGTCAAAAGAAATTGATCGAATTATATGTGGATTTCTGTACAGGAAGGATTACAACAAGTCAGCTTTATGAGAGAGGAAATATGGTTCTTGATAAGATGCCGGATGATCCGGTTAAGAATCGTATTTATGATCTGATGAAACTGCATCTTTCTATTCTTGAAGGAAAAGGAGACTTAGAAGAAAAGATTCCAGAAGATGCATCAAAAGAGCCGCTTTTGATCGCGCAGGGATATGTTTGGTATCTTCAGGCATTTTATGATAAGGAAGAAGAAACGATCATAAGATCAAGAGATGAGATTAAAGAACTCTATGATCAATGCGAAGATGGAAAGATCAAAGGATATCTGTTCTGGCTTTATATGAATCTAAGCGAAGAATTGATGAAGGATGCTAAACTTCGAATGGAACTGATCAAAGAATTATATCAGGAAGGATGTCAAAATCCACTCTTGCAATTTGAAGGATGCTGTATTTTAGGCGAAGATGAACAACTGTTGGATGAGATTGATTCTTATGAATTATGGGTGCTTGAATTTGGTGCAGAGGAGAAGATCCTGAATTCCAAACTCATTGGAAGGATTTGTTTTTTGATTTCAAGAAACAAGGTGTTTTCCGAAGAAGTCCTTTGGCTGTTCCTTTGTATTTATAAAGAATACCGACAGAGCGATGTACTTCAGGGAATCTGTGCACTGATGATCCAGGGCAATTGTATGGACGAGGACTGTCATCCTTATTATGAGGAAGCACTTCAAAGAGGAGTACAGCTCATTGGCTTGCAGGAAGCTTTTTTAAGAACGATTCCGAAGGGACAATATCCATTGCTCCCAGAAGAGATCTTAAGATATTTTACATATAGTAAGAGTCTTGGAAAAGAAGATCAAAGCCGTCTGTTTGCAAATGTTGTACAGAACAGAAGAAAATACCATAAGGTGTTTGCAAATTATGAAGAATTGATCAGAGCTTTTTTAAGAGAAGAATTAAGAAGAGGTCAGATCAATGAAGATCTGATCTTATTATACCGGTATTATTTTGAAGAATTGCTGGAAGATGAGAGATCAAGACAGGATTTAGGTAATATTATTTTTGTCAGACAGTTGATTTGTGACAATGAATTTATCCAGAAAGCGGAGATCAGTCAGAGATGGAAGAAGAATCTGGATGTTTGTTACTTAAGAGAAGAAAAGATCTATATAGAGATTTTTGATGAACATGCATCATTTGTGTTTTTTGACAGTGAGGAAAACAGATACATTGGATCAGTGGCTTATCAGTTAAAACCAATCTGGACGAAGGAGCAGATCCAGGCATATTGTGAGGCAGCAGACGGAACGAATGAGCATTTTGTCCTATATAAAGGTGCAGCTTTTGAAAGAAAACAACAATTAGAAGACGAAGACTTCCCAGTTGTGTTATCTGCATTAAAGAGCAGAGCACTGGATGAAGACTATGAACAGCAGTTATTTGAAAAAGTGTTGGATTATTACTGGGAACATGAGATGTCTGAAGAATTGAAACGTGCACTTTCTTATGTGGAATGGAAGAACTTAAAAGACGAAAACAGAATTCATATGATCCGCTATTTCATAGCAGGGAAATTGTATAATGAGGCTTTGAAAGGAATCGAACAATACGGATATCAGTTTTTGGATAAGCAGCAATTGTGTACGATCTGCTTATATGCACTGACAACATTAAGTACCAGACGCTCAGAACTGTTGGTTGAGATGTGTGAATATGCATTCTCAAGGGGAGAGGAAAACAGTGAGATCGTTGCATATCTGCAAAGATATTTCCACGGAACCAAGGAAGAGATGCTGGCAATATTTGAAGCAGGAAACAAAGGTGGTATGTATGATCGCATTTTTGTGGAAAGTGTGTTAAAAGCCTGTATCGCAGATGGTGTGGATGGAACAGAATTTAAGGTATTTTCTACTTATATTCAGCAGGTACAGACAGATACGGCATTGATCGATGCGATGTTAGTAGAATATGTGAATTTTGCATATGAACAAGATCAGATACTTCCAGAGGAATTTTATGAACTGATCGGAAAGAAGATCGATATCGGAAAGATGGACTGGATGTATCAGCAGCTCTATCTTGATTATTATAAAGATAAAAAAGAGAATTTAAGTGACAGATGTAAAGGACGCATCGAGAAGATCAAAGATCATCAGGTGGTTCAGACGGATCATGTTCTTCCAGTGTTGTTCCAATATCTGGATGTGATAAAACTTCCAAAGTATCTTTGTGCCAGAACATTTATAGAATTTCGTGCAAAGAGTGGGCAGACAGTGATATTCCATTTTATGGATGGGACAAGTGCAGTATGGAAAGAGGAAGTGATGAAAGAGCTGCTTCCTGGATATTATGTATTCTCAGCTTCTATATTTGATCATGAATTAAATGACCATTATGTAACCATAGAAGGAGAAGAAAGAAGATATCGTGACCAGGTGGTCGTGACAGATCATTTGAAGTACTGCAAGGGAAGCCGCTTTTATGAACTAAATGAACTGATCCGGCATCAGCAGGATGAAAAACTCCAGATGATGATGGAGGAATATGCAGCAAAGACAATGATGGTGCAATTTATAAAACCAATGACAGAGGAATAAGATATGCAGACGGCAATACATTTTGAAGGAGATCTGGCATATATTTGTGTGTCAGATCAAGGAGAGATTAAGGAAGAAGAACCTGTCACTTATGGCAGATCCAGAGTGGAATTTGTTATTTCGACAGCACAGGCACAAAAGGAAGGAACGATCGGAGTTGTTCTTGATGAAGCAGCGCCGCAGATCGTACAACAAGCAGAAGAACAGTGTATCCGTGCAGGAATCACAAAAGAAAGGGTAAGATTTTTTACCAAAGAAGAAGCAGCGTTGGGAGTTGTTGGATTCCGTGGAGATAATCTGTTGCGTGGAAATTCAGTGATTTTTGATTATACCAAGAAACGATTTATCTGCTATGAGATCCGCAAGACAAAAGATCGTGTTTTGGTTGACAACAGGGATTATACGGAACAGATCAAGGATGCGGTGGCGAATGAAGAGAAAGATATCGCATTCTTACAGATCATCAAACAGGCACTGGTAAGAGGTGTGACGGCTACAGTTTATCTTTGTGGAGAGGGCTTTGAAGGAAGCTGGTTTAAACAGTCTACGAAAGCATTGTGCCTTGGAAGAAGAGTATTTATGAGCAAACATTTGTTTGCATGTGGAGCAGTGTATTTATGTGAAAATGATAAACATGTTTCCAGAGATGAGGTTGTGTTTGCACAAAATGTTACGATCAGTCAGATCGGGCTGGTCGTGCATCACCATGGAAGAGATATGTTCTGTCCTTTGATCATGGATGGAAAGCCATGGAAAGAAAGCCGTGGAGAGATTGAAATTTTTGTATCAGGAGTGAATGGATTGATCTTTGAAGTCAGAAATCGTTCTGGAATCAAGAAAGCTTCGATCTGTATGTCATTAGACGGAATGAAGAAAGATCCAAATCTTGTATATAAATTAAGAATTCAGGGAGAATACATCAAAGTAGATCAGTGTAAGATCAAGATCACAGATCTTGGGTTTGGACAGATTCGCCAGGCAAGCTATCAGACGTGGCAGCAGGTCATACAGCTGGAAAGAGGTGATTATCATGAGTAAGATCGTTTTGTGTGAGACAAAACCAGCGAAAGTTCCATATAAGATCGCAAAGATTGGGAGAAGCTTTCAAAGTTATGAGGAATTTTGCTGGCTGTTAGAACATTACTTGATATTTTTCTTGACAGAAGGTTTTGAATATCCATTAAAAAATTATTTAAAAGAGCAGCTGGATATTGTGATCAAGAGTGATGATGCGGTACAGCAAGTCAAGGAAGTGATAAATTACTATAATTACTTTACTTCAGATGAGAAAATCCAGTTTCAGCAAAAATTACGCACAACTTATCTTTATTCTGCTGCAAAGAAGCAAAAACTTCTGGCAGATATGTATTTAAAGCATCAATTGTATGTAAGAGCATTGATTGCTTACCAGAAACTTGAAACAGTTTCAGGGAAATTAAATGCTGCGGAACAGATTCAGGTACTATATCATATGGGATTATGCCAAAGCCGGATGTTTTGTTTTGAAGAGGCAAAAGAATCTTTTGCAATGGCATTAAGGATCAAAGAAGATAAACAGATACAGGAAGCGTATTTTACAGCAGCATATCTGGCAGGAGATGAGGAAGCATTTTTGGAAGCAGGAAGAAGGATTTCTTTTGATGAAGATCAATGTAAGATGATCTATCAGAACATAAAAGAAAGAGAAAAAGAAGTTTTTCAAAAAGAAGAGTTTGATAAACTTGGTAAAATAGATTATCATAGAAAGAAGGCAGACGAAAATATAACCCGCCGCCTGATTAAGACAACTTTAGGGAAGTGGAAAGATGAATACAAAGCGCAGACTATCTGATGACCTGTCGAATGATAGTGAGATCTTAAGTGAAAAACGATTTGTAAAACTTTATAAAGAAGAGTTAGAAAGCATTGAGAAACAGATCCATGATCTTAAGAAACTTGATCAGAAAGATTTTGATGTGAAACCAGAGGTAGAGGACAAAGCAAGACTTTATTATCGGACATTTGCAAGAGAATTTTATGATGTTTGTGAAGGAAGAGTCAGTGATGAAGAGTTTTTTGATCTTTGGGAACGCGAAGAAGAATTAAAGGCAGGACTCAATTCGATCAATTCTCTGGAAGGAGAACAAAAACAGTTAGAGAAGGAACTTGTGCATGCGAATGAAGATGAGACCATGATGAATGGGAAAATCAAGGTAGCACAGGAGAAGAGAAGAAATAAAAAGGCACTGTTTATTTCATTTCTTTGCATGGCAGCAGCGGTATGCGGAGTGAGTGCTGGATATTTATATCATTTTGAGATGAATGCCAAAGATTATCTGTGGCAGTTGAGTGCAGGAGCAGTGATCATATTATTGCTTCTTGTGATTTTATTTCAGTCACAGAGGAAAGCTGGTGATCAGCTGAAATTATTAGAGATGATGGTCACACACAAGAGTCATACTGGAAAGCGGTTAGAAGATGATAAAAGAGAGATTGGCAATGATCTTAAGTTTTATTATGAGAAATTTGAAAAAGTATTTTCATATATTTCACCGGAACAGTGGAAATTATTTGATTTTTGTGGTAAAGTGTCAGCCAGATTAAGATTTAGCGATGCGATCCTTGAGGCATCCAATGATCTGGAACGATTATTAGAAAAGAACCAGTGGGATAATCCAGGAATCTGGATGTATCATCCAAAGGTTTTATATGATCTGATCAAACGAAAGGATTACCTGAATACATTGAATGATAGAAAAGATATATGCAATCAGGAATTGATCCGGCATGAGCAGATTTTAGAAGGAATCGGTGAACAAGCAGATTCTGAAACTATAGAGTAAGGAGTTTAGAGATGAAGAAAGAATTAGAAACAACGTATGATCCAGGTGCGATTGAAGAACGCCTGTATCAGAAATGGCTGGATAACAAGTATTTCCATGCAGAAGTAGATGAGACAAAACAACCATATACGATCGTGATTCCACCTCCAAATATCACAGGAAAGCTTCATATGGGACATGCGTTAGATGAGACACTTCAGGACATTCTGATCCGATTTAAGAAGATGCAGGGATATAATGCATTATGGATACCAGGAACAGACCATGCAAGTATTGCGACAGAAGTAAAGATCATCAATGCACTGAAAGAAGAAGGAATCGAGAAAGAAGATCTTGGAAGAGAGAAGTTCTTAGAACGTGCCTGGGATTGGAAAGAAGAATATGGTGGAACGATCATCGAACAGATGAAGAAACTTGGATCTTCCTGTGACTGGGATCGTGAGAGATTCACGATGGATGAAGGATGTTCTGAAGCAGTCAAAGAAGTTTTCATTAAATTATATGAAAAAGGTTATATTTACCGTGGATCAAGAATCATCAACTGGTGTCCGGTCTGCCAGACATCTATCTCTGATGCGGAAGTAGAATACGAAGATCAGGCAGGGCATTTCTGGCATATTAAATACCCAGTTGTTGGAAGCGAAGGTGAATATGTAGAAATCGCAACAACACGTCCAGAGACATTATTAGGAGACTCTGCAGTTGCAGTTCATCCAGATGATGAAAGATATACACATTTAGTTGGTAAGATGTTAGAATTGCCATTATGCAATCGTCAGATTCCAGTTGTAGCAGATGAATATGTAGACCGTGAGTTTGGAACAGGTGCCGTTAAGATCACACCAGCACATGATCCAAATGACTTTGAAGTTGGGAAACGCCACGATCTGCCAGAGATCAATATCTTAAATGACGATGCAACGATCAACAAGAATGGTGGTAAATACGAAGGTATGGATCGCTATGAAGCAAGGAAGGCCATTGTTGCTGACTTGGAAGAACAGGGATATTTAGTTAAGATCAAAGAACATGAACATAACGTAGGAACACATGACCGCTGCGGAACAACGGTTGAGCCTATGATCAAGCCACAGTGGTTTGTGAAGATGGAAGAACTCGCAAAACCAGCGATCGAAGCTGTGAAGAACGGAGATCTGAAATTCGTACCAGAACGTTATACAAAGACATATCTTCATTGGTTAGAGAACATCCGTGACTGGTGTATTTCCAGACAGTTATGGTGGGGACACAGAATTCCAGCATATTACTGTGATGAATGTGGAGAAGTTGTCGTAGCAAGAGAAACACCGGAAGTATGTCCTAAGTGTGGATGCAAGCATTTCACACAGGATGAAGATACATTGGATACATGGTTCAGTTCTGCATTGTGGCCTTTCTCAACACTCGGATGGCCAGAGAAGACAAAAGAATTAGATTATTTCTATCCTACAAATACACTGGTAACAGGATATGATATCATCTTCTTCTGGGTAGTCAGAATGGTATTCTCAGGATACGAACAGACAGGAAAGAGTCCATTTGACACAGTACTGATCCATGGATTAGTTCGTGATGAACAGGGACGTAAGATGAGTAAATCCCTTGGAAATGGTATCAATCCATTGGATGTCATTGCACAGTATGGTGCAGATGCCTTAAGATTTACACTGATCACAGGAAATGCCCCTGGAAATGATATGCGTTACACAGAAAAACGTGTTATTGCAAGCCGTAACTTTGCAAACAAGATCTGGAATGCATCTCGTTTCATTATGATGAACTTAGAGCAGGCTGATTTCTCCGATGTTACATTAGAAGATCTTACAAGTGCAGACAAATGGATCTTATCTAAGTTAAATACACTTGCCAAAGATGTTACAGACAACATGGAGAAATACGAACTTGGTATCGCAGTTCAGAAACTAAACGACTTCTTATGGGAAGAATTCTGTGACTGGTATATTGAGATGGTAAAACCTCGTCTGTACAATGATGAAGACCAGACAAAGGCAGCAGCACTTTGGACATTAAATACAGTTTTAACAGAAGCATTAAAACTGTTACATCCATATATGCCATTTATCACAGAAGAGATTTATTGTAATTTAACAGATGAAGAATCTATTATGTTAGCAAAATGGCCAGAGTTCAAAGAAGAATGGAACTTCAAGGCTGATGAGAAGGCTGTAGAGACGATCAAAGAAGCAGTCAGAGGAATCCGTAATGTTCGTGCAGAGATGAACGTATCACCAAAGAAGAAAGCACAGGTTTACGTGGTATCTGAAGATGCGGAGATCAGAGATATTTTTGAACAAGGAAAAGTTTTCTTTGCTACACTTGGATATGCAAGTGAAGTTATCATTCAGGATAACAAAGACGGAATCGGAGACGATGCAGTATCAAGTGTGATCGCAGGAGCTGTGATCTACATGCCATTTGCAGAATTAGTTGACATTGCAAAAGAGAAAGAACGTCTTGCAAAAGAAGAAAAACGTTTAAATGGCGAGATCAAACGTTGCGAAGGAATGCTTGGAAATGAAAGATTTGTAAGCAAAGCACCTGAAGCGAAAGTTCAGGAAGAAAAAGACAAACTTGCCAAATATCAGCAGATGTTAGAACAGGTCAAAGAACAGATCGCAAGAATTTCATAAAGATCAGAAGTGGATGATAAAACGAGGTTTTGAAAAATGGAATTTACATTAGATTTACACACACATACAGTAGCCAGTGGACATGCGTATTCAACAGTACAGGAGATGGCAAAAGCAGCGGCAGATAAAGGATTGAAACTTCTAGGAATCACAGAACATGCACAAGGAATTCCTGGAACATGCGATGAGATTTATTTCCATAATATGCGTATTATTCCAAGGAAGATGTACGGAATCGATCTGATGTTTGGCTCTGAGATCAACATTATCGATCATGATGGAACTTTAAGTATGGAAGAGAAAATTATTGAGAAGACATTGGATATCCGGATTGCGGGAATCCATCTTCCATGTTATGAAGTTGGAACCGTCACGCAAAATACGAATGCCTATGTAAAAGCGATCGAGAATCCAATGATCGATATTATCAGTCATCCAGATGACAGCAGAATACCGATTGATTATGAAACGATCGTAGATGCGGCAAAAGAAAATCATACACTGTTAGAGATAAATAACAGTTCCTTAGATTCTTTGTCATCAAGAGTTGGAGCATGGCAGAATCTGCAGATCATGCTTCAGATGTGTGAAGAGAAGAAAGTGCCGGTAGTCGCAGGGACAGATGCACATTTTTCAAGCGCAGTTGGTGTGTTTGATCATGTGGAAGTCTTATTAGAAGAGATGAATTTCCCAGAAGAACTGGTAGTGAATCGTTCTGTAGATGTGTTAAAACAAGAAATTTTACAACATCGTGAAATCCGAAAGATCGGAAGAGATTAAAAATAGAAACATCCATCGAGAATTAAAGTTCAGATGGATGTTTTTTTACTTTATTTTTCAGATAAAATGTAATAAATAATGTCAGCACAATAATTGGTAACATCAGTTTTTGCAGATAAGAAGCTATCTCCTGGAGTAAATTTTGAATAACAATTGTTTTTATCGGCACGAATGATACTCGTAGTATCCACAAATGACTTCATACTTTTATGGATCACAAGATCTTCCATAGGGAGGTAATAATAATTTTTATAATCTTTGAGGTAATGTTTTAGATGACCATTTTCCAAAGGACATGTAAGTATAGCATTTGAATGATCAAGAGTCAGAGATATGCCAGACTTTTCGTAATTGCAGCTGACAGGAATCTGTATATCAAGATTCAGATGAGCAACAAAATGATCATTTTCAATAAAATAGGATGATAAAGTAAATTCTTTATCAAGCAATGCGGGATAAGACATCAATGAATAAATTTTATATAGACCGATAAGATCTTCGTGGTTATGTAAAAGTAGCGATTCTTTATTCTTGATCTCTCCATTCTCAAGATAATCCTGATAAGTTTTGATGAGTTTTTTCCCAGAAAGTTTGTCGATTCGTTGAATTCCTAAATATTCTTCCAGATTCTTCTGCCGGAAATTCTTTAATCCCCACAGATTTTTATAAGGTTTTAAAATTTGATAAAGATCAAGATGTTCATACTGGTCAAATGATGCATTGATCTTAAACTCTTTGATCTTTGATGTTAAAAAAGGAAGATCAAAAGTTTTGCCATTAAATGTGATCAGTGTATTATAAGGTTGGATAAATGCAAGAAAATCAGTTAAGATCTGTTTCTGAGATAGTCCGTCTTCATTAAACCATTGTGTTACATTTCCATCCATATCACAGCATCCGATCACAGTGATCGCTGAGATATCAGCACTCAATCCAGTTGTTTCTATATCAAAAAATAAAGATTGTTGTATGTTATGTTCCATAAAAATCCTTTCTGTGAACAAGAATCATATCCACAGATTTATTATATCGGCTTTTGATCGGATTTGCAATGAATGGAAAACCAGAGTATGACACTCCATCATATGATCATTTAAGATAAGAACATACGTACGGATTATTTGTGAATTCTGATCCAATAGACTGGACTGTTAAGACATGATAAGGTATAATACGAAACGAATGGAAAAAGACAGAATAAGGAGAAACCAAATTGATTTCATATATAAAAGGAATACTAGAAGATATGTCACCAGGGATGGTGGTTGTGGACAATCATGGGATTGGGTACCAGATGATGGTTCCGATGAGAGGAGAATCTTTTCCTAAGATCGGACAAGAAATCAAGATCTATACCCATATGCATGTAAGAGAAGATGATGTCAGTTTATTTGGCTTTTTATCAAAAGAAGAGAAAGAAGCATTTGAACTTCTGATCGGAGTCAATGGGATCGGACCGAAGGTAGGATTGTCTGTATTATCAACGCTGTCCGTTTATGAACTTAAGATGGCAGTGATCAGTGAAGACGTCAAGACAATTTCTAAGACCCCGGGACTTGGACCTAAGGGAGCAAAGAAATTGATCTTAGAATTAAAAGATAAGTTAAGCTTTGAGGAATTAGAAGAAGATGGTGTGGGAGCAGAGATCTTTGATACATCTGCAGACAGCAGTGATTCTGTGATGATCACGATCGAAGGATTAGTAAGTCTTGGATATTCAAAAAGTGAAGCAGCGATCGCAGTTAACAAGGTAGAAGATGCGAAAGATCTCACCCCAGAAGAACTTCTTAAAAAAGCATTGAAGAATATTATGATATAGATAGAGGGTAATTATGCAAAACAGAATGATTTCCACAGAACTTGTGGAAGAAGATATCAAAATTGAAAATCATCTGCGCCCACAAATGTTAAGTGATTACATTGGACAGGAAAAAGTCAAAGAGAATTTAAAAATTTTTATTGAGGCAGCCAAAAGTCGAGGAGAATCTTTAGATCATGTACTGTTTTACGGCCCCCCGGGATTAGGAAAGACAACACTTGCAGGGATCGTAGCAAATGAAATGGGTGTACATTTGAAAGTAACAAGTGGACCAGCGATCGAGAAACCAGGAGAAATCGCGGCAATTCTTAATAATCTGCAGGAAGGAGATGTCTTATTTATTGATGAGATTCACCGTTTAAATCGACAGGTAGAAGAAGTTCTGTATCCAGCAATGGAAGACTATGCCATTGATATATTAGTAGGAAAAGGACAGGCTGCGAGATCAATCCGGCTGGAACTGCCAAGATTTACATTAGTCGGGGCAACGACAAGAGCTGGAATGTTAACAGCACCGTTAAGAGATCGATTTGGAGTTGTAAACCGCTTGAATTTCTATAACAGTGAAGAGTTACAGACGATCATTGAACGGTCTGCAGAAGTCTTAGAGATTGGGATCGATCCAGAGGGTGCATTAGAGATTGCAAGAAGATCCAGAGGGACACCAAGACTTGCCAATCGTTTATTGAAACGTGTGCGAGATTTTGCACAGGTAAAATACGATGGACAGATCACATTAGAGATTGCAAGAGATGCACTGAATCATTTAGAAGTTGATACGATCGGGCTGGATCAGACAGATAGAAATTTATTAAAGACGATGATGGAGACATTTGAAGGAAGACCAGTCGGACTTGATACATTAGCAGCAGCGATCGGAGAAGATTCAGGAACGATCGAAGATGTGTATGAGCCATATCTGATCCAGAACGGATTGATTCAGAGAACACCAAGAGGAAGAGTTGTAACAAGAAGTGCATATGAGCATTTTCATTTGCCAATACCAGAGGATAGATAACAGATGAGAACAAAGAACAGACCAATTGAAGTATTAGCTCCAGCTGGTTCCATGGAATGCCTAAAAGCAGCAATTCTAAATGGAGCGGATGCCGTTTATTTAGGTGGAGAGATGTTTGGAGCCAGAGCTTATGCCGGGAATTTTAATAAGGAAGAACTATTAGAAGCAATCGATTACGTACATTTGTATGGTAAAAAATTATTTCTTACAGTCAATACTCTGATGAAAGAAGAAGAACTTCCATTACTGCCGGGATTTTTAAAACCTTTTTATGAGCAAGGACTGGATGCGGTGATTGTACAGGATTTGGGAGCTGTATCCGTGATCCGAAAACACTTTCCGGAACTTGAGATTCATGCGAGCACCCAGATGACGATCACAGGGGTTCATGGAGCAAGGATCGCAAAGAAAATGGGTGCAAAACGAGTTGTTCCAGCAAGGGAATTATCTTTGGAAGAGATTCAGGAGATTAAGGATGATACAGGACTTGACATGGAATGTTTTGTTCACGGAGCATTATGCTACTGCTATTCAGGACAGTGTTTTATGAGTAGTATGTTAGGTGGAAGAAGTGGAAATCGTGGGCGATGTGCAGGAACATGCCGTCTGCCATTTTATCTTGATGGGACAAAGAATACAAAGAATGCGTATCCATTAAGTTTGAAAGATTTATGTACCATTGAACATTTACCAGAGATTTTAGATCATGGAGTGGATTCCTTAAAGATCGAAGGACGCATGAAAGGTCCAAGATATGTCGGGGAAGTCACAAGAATCTACCGCAAATACGTAGATCTTTATCTTTCAGAAAAAACATATAAAGTAGAATCCGAGGATCTGAAGATCTTGATGGAAGTATTTAACCGTGGGGGATTTACTGGCGGATATTATAAAAAATATCATGGAAAAGATATGATGAGTATGAAACGGCCAGATCATCAGGGGTTATATGTTGGGAAGATCAGCAAACTTATGAAAGGTAAGATTTCTTTTACGGCCCAAGAAGATATCCACAAAGGAGATGCTTTGCAGATCCGTATCAATTCAGAAGAAAAAGTAGAACTTACCAGTCCCTCTGAATTTAAAGCAGGCAGTAAGGTTGTTTTAAATGGACAGAAAATGAAGAAACTTCATGAAGGCATGGAAATCAAAAGAACCTTGAATCATCCAATGATCGAACGGATTGATGAAGGATTAAAGCAGAAAAAGAAAGAAAATCTTAAGGGAAAAATCATAATTCAGAAAGATCAGTGTGCTAAACTCATTCTCAAAGACGGAGAAGATCACGTAGAAGTAATTGGTCCAGTGATCGAAGAAGCACAGAAAAATGGTGCCATGCCAGCAGATATTGAGAAGCTTCTTAAGAAAACAGGACAGACCCACTATACATTTGAAGAATTAGAAGTTGATCTTGGAGAGAACTTGTTCGTACCAGGTTCTGTGCTCAAGAAACTAAGAAAAGAAGCATTTGCACAGATGGATCAGACAAAGATTTTAAAATACAGAAGAACTTACGAAGATCCAGTCAAAGAAAATGATGTAGCAAGCAGTCAGGAACAGGAAGACAGCAAGATACAGATTGCAGTTTCTATGGAGAACCTTGAGTATCTGGATATTGTAACAGAAGACAGGGAAGTAATGAAGATCTATCTTTCATGGATGGAACTCAAACAGCAGGAGGATCCACAATCTATCCTGAATAAAATAAAGACTGCAGGAAAACAGTGTTATCTGATGCTTCCACAGATTGCAAGAAAACGTCAGATGGAAGAATTAAAGGCAAAGAAAGATCTTATATTTACAAATGAAATTGAGGGGCTGCTTGTACGCAATTTAGAAGAATTTTCATGGTTGATCGAAGAAGGATACCAAAAGGAAATGATCGCGGATTACATGTTTTATGGATATAACAAAGAGGCTGTCAAAGAATACCAAAGATTATCAGGTATTCAAATTCGAATGACGTATCCATCGGAATTAAACAAAAAAGAGATGGAACAGTTAGAACTTCTGAATGCAGACCTATTCCTCTATGGTTATCAGCCATTGATGGTGTCTGCACAATGCGTGAAGAATAATCTTCGAGGATGTGATAAGACTCCATCTTGGCTGACATTAAAGGATCGTTACAATGCAAACTTCTTCGTTCACACAAGTTGTTGTGACTGCATCAATGAGATTTATAATGGAAAACCATTGTGGGTTGGAAATGAAGCAGGAATTCTTAATGATCTTCATCCATCCGTGATCCGTTTTCATATTACAAGAGAAAATGAGGTGCAGGTCAAGGAGATTTTAAATGCAGCGAAATCTATACAGAAAGGGGAAAGAGCTTCTCTTGCCACAGAATATACGACAGGGCATTTAAAGAGGGAAGTTTTATAAAACCATATGATAGACATTATTACTACGATAGCAAAATATCTGATCATCATTATGTGTCTGATCTATACACTGTCATGTTATACAGTATTTCGTCCAAAGAATAGAGATAGAAAGGAAGACCTGTTAGACAATCAGGTCATCTATATGTTTGTATTTTTATTCTTATGTTACACGGTACTGTTTTTGCAGGAATTTGAATTAAAGATCTTGATCTTTTTTGCGGCACAAGTGATCTTTTTCGAGATTTTGATGATCGTATTTCCAAGAATCTATAAAAGATGTTCAAGACCGCTGATCAATAACACCTGTTTTTTGTTAGGAGTTGGGTTTGTGATCTTAACAAGATTATCATTTGATCTGGCAATGAAACAGTTTGCGATCGCGGCAGGAAGTGTGATCGTGACAAGTTTTATTCCATTGATGATGCATAAAATCACGATCTGGAATAAATTTGGATGGCTTTATGCAGTGGCAGGATTTTTACTATTGTCTACAGTATTCGTGTTTGGTATCAACAAGTATGGGGCGTATAACTGGGTCAGCATTGCGGGACTTAAATTTCAGCCTTCTGAATTTGTAAAGATCATCTTTGTGTTCTTTGTTGCAGCACTACTTTCTAAGGCAAAGGAATTTAAAGATCTGGTAAAGATCACAGTGATCGCAGCACTTTATGTATTAGTGCTTGTTGTTGAGAAGGACTTAGGCGGAGCGTTGCTTTATTTTGTGATCTATCTGATGATGCTTTATGTTGCAACCGCAAAAGCAAGTTACTTATTTGGCGGTTTGGCAGCAGGATCTGTGGCTGCTATTATCGCAGATAAGATCTTTACTCATGTACAGATCCGTGTAGCGGTATGGAAAGATCCGTTTTCCATGATCGAAGGAAGAGGACTTCAGGTCTGTCAATCCTTATTTGCTATTGGAACTGGAAGCTGGTTTGGAATGGGGCTTGGAAACGGACGGCCGTTTGATATTCCGGTCAGGGAATCAGACTTTGTCTTTTCTGTGATCTGTGAAGAATTTGGTGTGATCTTTGGAATCTGCCTGATCTTCGTTTTAATGAGCAGTTTTATCCTCTTTATGGATATTTCCACAAGAAGCAGAAAATTGTTTAACAAATTGTTATGCCTTGGATTCGGAGTTTGTTTCTTATTCCAGGTATTCTTAAGTATCGGTGGTGTGACAAAATTCATTCCATCCACTGGAGTTACGATTCCACTCGTAAGTTATGGAGGAACCTCTGTGATCAGTACTTTGATCATTTTTAATATCATACAAGGATTACATATGTTAGCAGATAGCGAGGAAGAAGAATATGAGCATATTAAGGCACAAGAATCAGAAAAACAATATACAAGACAAAACAACCGAAAGAATCAGTAAGATAAAGAAGAAAAAGAAAAAAAGAGCAAATCGCCAGATTCTGCAGATTACTTATATATTTGTTGTATCATTTTTGGCATTGATCGCTTATATTGCACATTTTGTTGCGGTAGATAGTAAAAATGTGATCACGAATGCGCATAACCGGAGATTACAGTCTATGGCAGAGAAAGTAGTACGAGGAAAGATCATCAGTAGTGATGGAAAAGTGCTGGCACAGACACTTACTGAAAATGGATCAGAGATCAGAGATTATCCTTATGGCAGAATGTTTGCACATGTTGTAGGATATAACGATAAAGGAAAGTCAGGACTGGAATCTGTATGTAACTTTGATCTATTAAAATCGGATGCGAACTTGATGACACAGATCACAAGTAGCTTAAAAGGTGAGAAAAGTATAGGGGATAATGTATACACAACATTAAACACCAAAGTTCAGAAAGCAGCATATTATGCCTTGCAGGGACAAAAGGGAGCGGTTGTTGCGATGGATCCAGAGACAGGAAAGATCTACGCAATGGTATCCAAACCAGATTACAGACCAGCTTACGTCAAAGAAAACTGGACAGAATTAAATACAAGCAAGAATTCTTTGTTGTTAAACCGTGCAACGCAAGGATTATATCCGCCAGGATCAACATTTAAAGTTGTGACGGCATTAGAATATATGAGAGAACATAAAAACACATATAAGAATTTCAAATACCATTGTACTGGATATACAACGGTTGGAACTTTAAAGATTCATTGTTATGGAGGAGAAGCACATGGAACGGTGAATCTTGAACAGGCAATCGAGAAATCCTGTAACTGTGCGTTTGTGCATATGTCAGAAGAGATTAACAAAGGAAAACTCGCAAGTCTTGCAGGAGATCTGATGTATAATTCGAAAGTTCCGATCAATCTTCTTGCAAACAGCAGTCGTTTTGTTCTTGATAAGAAATCAGGAACTAATGAGATGGCACACACTTCGATCGGACAAGGTCAGACTTTGATCACACCACTTGAAAATGCGATGGTCATGTCTGCGATCGCCAATGATGGAGTTGTGATGCAGCCATATCTGGTAGAGAATGTCAAAAATATCGACGGTGGAGTGATCAAGGAAACAAAAGCATCAAAACTATCAGAACCTTTAGAGGCATCGGAATGTGAGACATTAAAGAAAATGTTGAGAAAAGTTGTCACAAAGGGAACTGGAACAAGAGCTTATTCTTCACACTATAATGTATATGGAAAGACAGGATCAGCAGAATATAACAGCGCGAAAGATTCCCACGCATGGTTTATCGGATGTGCCGAAAGAGGCGGGAAGAAGATCGTAGTCAGTGTTCTTGTAGAGGGTGGAGACTCTGGAGGACGAGTTGCGGCACCGATCGCAGATAAAGTATTTCATGCATTTTTAGATTGATGTTTTCAAAAGAGTAAAACAGATAGCAGTTGAAATCAGTTCACAATCCATGTATAATATTTGTCAGAGAAAGACACACATACTTAGGCGAATAAGATTGTTTAAGAGACAGGAGGTTGTAACTGGTGACAAAAGCAACGAGCTGTGGTGGTGTCGTAATATTTAGAGGAAAGATTTTGCTGTTATACAAAAGTTATAAGAACCGATATGATGGCTGGGTACTTCCGAAAGGTACTGTTGAGCAAGGAGAGACTCACGAGCAGACAGCACTTCGTGAGGTAAAGGAAGAGACAGACGCGGACGCATCAATTATCAAGTATGTAGGGAAAAGTGAATATTCTTTCTATTCATTTCATGAACAGATCATAAAGAGTGTACACTGGTACTTGATGGAATCCGAGAACTATCACTCAAAACCTCAGAAGGAAGAGTTTTTTGTAGACTCAGGGTATTACAAATTTCACGAGGCTTACCACTTATTGAAATTTCCTAATGAGAAAGAGATCTTAAAACAAGCATATGATGAATATAAAAAGTTGAGATCTGCGAATCGTTGGGGTAAGAAAACAAGATAAATGAAGGAAAATCAGAGATATGATCAGAAGATATTTCTGGTTTTCTTTTTTAAAAAAACATATACTGCCAAGAAATTATGTATAAATCTAAGTATCTGCCACTAAACTATAACAAACAGGTTTGAGGTGGATGCATGCAGAAATGGAAAGTGATACTGCTCGTTGCAGCAATACTCGTTCAAAGCTTTTATTGTCCAGTCATGGCAAGAGAGGCAAGATTTTTAGAAACAGCAGCACCAGTACTTGATCTTTCAGCAAAATCAGCAGTAGTTATGGAACAGGAAAGCAAGGAAATCTTATTTGCGAAAGATAAGGATAAAGAACTTGCACCAGCCAGTGTAACGAAAATAATGTCCTTGCTGCTTATTTTTGAAGACTTAAAGCAAGGTAAGATCAAGCTTACAGATACGGTTACAGTCAGTGAACATGCAGCATCTATGGGCGGCTCTCAGGTGTTTTTAGAAACAGGAGAGAAGCAGCAGGTACAAACATTGATCAAATGTGTTGTGATCTCAAGTGCGAATGATGCAGTTGTTGCATTGGCAGAGCATGTCTGCGGAAGTGAGGAAGCGTTCGTATCAAGGATGAACAAAAAAGCCAGAGAGCTTGGAATGAAACATACGACATTTCAAAATGCCTGCGGGCTTGATGCAAAAGGACATGTGACAAGTGCATATGATATTGCGTTGATGACGAGAGAACTTGCACAAAGATATCCAGAAGTTTTTAAATATACAAAGATCTGGATGGATACGATCATACATAAAACAAAAAAAGGTGAGAAAGAATTTGGTTTAAGTAACACAAACAAACTGATCCGCCACTACAATGGATGTACAGGAATGAAGACTGGAAGTACAGGGAAAGCAGGATTTTGTCTAAGTGCAACTGCAACAAGAAATAAGATTCATATGATTGCGGTAGTGATGGGGTGTGAAAGCTCTAAAGCAAGGATCAAAGATGCAAGAACTCTTTTGGACTATGGATTTTCAAATTGCCAGCGGATACACAGCGAAACTACAAGAAAAGAAATCGGAAGGATTCCAGTACAAAAGGGTCAGAGATCAGAAGTATCTTGCCAGGAAAAGGTGACTGCTGATCTGATCGATATTAAAACACAGAAGGGAAAGATCGTGAAAAAGATCAAGATAGATTCTGTGAAAGCACCAGTGAAGAAAGGACAGAAGATTGGTGAGATTCAATATAGCAAAGGTAATATTATGATCCATAAAGAAAAGATCCTGGCACAAGAAACAATAAATAAAGCAGATTTTTTGACACAGATTAAAAAAATTTCCACTCAATATTTCTTGATTTTAAGCCATTTTTTGTAATAAGTCCACAAAATTTCTTCACGATGGAAAATGAAAGAATTAAATTTTTCCTTGACGCTCTATATAATGAACTCATGAAGCAAAGAAACACAGATTCAAAGGAGGATTATAATGAGCGAATCTTGGTTAAATCTTGAAGGAAAAACAGTCATCGTAACTGGTGGAGCATCTGGAATCGGAAAAGCAGTTGCACAGGGATTCTTAAATGCAGGATCTAACGTAGTCATTTCTGATATGGCACCTGAAGCACCAGAGATGGACGAAGCAGCAGGAAAATTACTGTATGTGAAAACAGATGTTACAAAAGTAGCAGATGTTGAAGCAATGGTAGAAAAAGCCAAAGAAACATTCGGAACGATCGACGTATTAGTAAACAATGCCGGAATCAACATCCCTCGTTTGTTAGTAGATCCAAAAGATCCAAAAGGACAGTATGAATTAGATGAAGCAGTATGGGATAAAGTTTGTAACGTAAACTTAAAAGGTGTATTCTTCTGTGCGCAGGCCGTTGGACGTGTGCTTGTTGAAAAAGGTGAAGGAGTTATCATTAACATGTCTTCTGAAAGTGGTCTGGAAGGATCTGAAGGACAGAGCGTTTACGCAGCAACAAAGAACGCTGTAAACTCTTTAACAAGATCTTGGGCAAAAGAACTTGGAAAACAGGGAGTCAGAGTTGTCGGAGTAGCACCTGGAATCATGGAAGCTACAGGACTTCGTACAATTGCTTATGAATCAGCATTAGCATATACAAGAGGAATCACAGTAGATGACTTAAGAACTGGATATTCTAAAACATCTACAATTCCACTAGGAAGATCTGGTAAATTATCAGAAGTTGCAGATCTGTGTGTATATCTTGCAAGTCAGAGAGCTTCTTATGTTCATGGAGTTACAGTGAACGTAGCAGGAGGAAAAACAAGAGGTTAAAAACAATTAACCTGTATCAATAGAAAAGAGGATCAATATGAAACAGCTTTTTAACAATGAAAACAGAATCGCAGTTATTTTAAAGAATATCGAAATGCAATCTGTTTGCAGTGTAGAAAGCCTCGCGGCAAAGCTTGATGTGTCGCAAAAAACGATCCGCAATGACATTAAGGAATTGAATTGCCTGCTTGGAGGATACGCATGTATCAGCAATAACAAAGGAACATGTAAACTGATCGTGTTTGCACCGAAAGGTTTTACAGAAATCCGCAATAAGATTTACAAGCAGGAAGACCTTTTTAATTCAAGTCATACAAGAATGGCATATATGTTCTGGCAGCTGATGCATGCCGAGGAACCGTATCTTACCGATGATCTTTCTGAGGAGATGAAAGTTGCCAGAACAACAACGATCGGTGATCTGAACCGATTAAGAAAGGCAATCGAGAAATACGACCTGAAGATTAAAGGAAAAGCAAATACAGGACTGGCTCTTTGTGGTGATGAGTTTAACATTCGCCTATTTATCTTAGAAAATATTTATGAACAACTGTATTTAAATTTCCCACTTGGACAGACAATTCGTGAAAAACTATATGATTTTCAGGAAAGATTATCGATGGATGCCCTAGGGTTTGGTTTCTTTTACAGATTTTTTGTTGTGATGATCCAGAGAATGGAAAGCGGTCATACGATCAAAAAGCTGAAGCCGAAATATGAAGAACTATACGAAAGTTCAGCATATATGATCGTGGATGAGTTCCTTAATGAAATTGAACAGGTCAAAGGATATAAGATATCCAAAGAAGAGCGATTGTTTTTAAGCATATCTGTAGCAGGAATGAGAACACCGTCAAATACAGCAGAGATCGAGCAAAAGATCAGTATTTCGGAAGGTGTTGCAGATCTTATCATTGAAATTTTAGATCGGATCAAAGCAGAACTTAATGTAACAGTTGTAGCAAATGAATTATTTGATGATTTTGTCTATCACGTATTTTTTATGATCAACCGGCTAAAATATGGCTTCCATATTTATAATCCGATGGTTGATGATTTCAAGAACAAATACAGTGTAGCCTATAAGATGGCGGAGATTACAAAAGGTGTTTTGGAAGAACGCATAGGAATCGAAATGACAGAAGATGAGATGGGATTTTTGGCTGCTTATTTTGGAGTGTTTTTATTAGAGCAGGAACCAGAAGAGAAACGATGCAAGATCGCGATCGTTTGCGGATCTGGAAAGATCATCGGACGTCTGATCGAGAATCAGTTAAAGAAAGTCTTTGATGTAGAACCGGAATTTGAATTTTTCTATGGTATCTTCGATGAAAATCGCAAAGATGATTTTGATTATATTGTTACGACGACAGAATTACACATGGATACGAAAACCCCGGTTGTTTTTATGGATGAAGTATTCGATAGAAAATATATTCAACGTAAATTTGAAAATATGAGATATCTTTCTGAAGCAGGACGAACGATCCGAAAAGGAATAGATTCTTTGTTTATGAATTTATTAGATGAAACGAGATTTTTTGTTCTGGATCAAGAAAGTTCATATGATGAGAACGTTGATCGGATGGCAAGGGCACTTACCAATCAGGGAGAACTTGATGCAGGATTTGCCCAGAGAGTGAGAGAACGTGAAAAATATTCAACCATGGTTCTTGACCAGAATATTGCGTTTCCACATACAAAGAATATGCTGTCAAAATTAACATTGGCAATGGGTGTGTTTCCAGATATGTTAAAAGATGATAAATACGGAAATATCCGGATCATTATTTTACTGGGAATTCCTGAATCAATGGAAGATGACACAGTACTTGTCCGATTATATGATGATATTTTGTCGATTGGCAAGAAACCGGATGTCATTCCTAAGATCCAGAAAATGGAAAGCTACAGAGAATTTCTTCTCTATATTGCAGAAGAAAATAATATATTTGAGTAAACGAAAAGGAGGAAGACGATGTCATTTATGGTCATAGCTGTGGCGATGCTTGCAGCATTTTGTCTGCAGTTTTTATTTCAGATGGTGCAGATGAAAAGTTTTAATAAATTTTATACAAAACTTCGAAAAAAAGGCCGGGTTGCCATAGGAAAGGCAAAAGGCGGTTTTCATGCAGGTGCGATCGTTATGTTTGCGATCGATCAGGATGGAGTGATCATAGATGGTTGCTTTATGAGAGGATTTACAATGCTTGCACGATTTAAAAACTGGGATTTCTTTAATGGAATTGATGTTGGAACGATTAAAAAAGATGATTGTGCAACGATCGGTGTATCCTTAAGAAGAGCAGTGCTTAATGCTTCCTCAAATTACAACACGATTATGAGTGGAGGCGAAGTCTTAGAAAAGCCGAGTCTGTTTACAAGAATTGGAGACAAGATTTACGGTGTCAATAAGAAAAAAGCCTGAAATGAAAGGAGAATTATATGAATATCATTATTAAAGGTGCATCAGGATTCATGGGATTATTTGATACAGGTGCAGAAACATTTGTAAGCTGGGTGTCAGGAATCGTACCAAAGGTATTATTACTGTTAATCTTAATGAATACGATCATCGCCCTGATTGGACAGGAAAGAGTTAATAAATTTGCTAAATTATGTTCAGGAAACGTAATCCTTGCATATGGAGTATTACCATTTATTTCAGCATTTATGTTAGGAAACCCAATGGCATTATCAATGGGTAAATTCCTTCCAGAAAGAATGAAACCAAGCTATTATGCATCAGCTTCTTATCATTGCCATACAAACAGTGGAATTTTCTCTCATATTAACCCAGGTGAAATCTTTATCTACCTTGGAATTGCACAGGGTGTTCAGAAAGCTGGATTTGATATGACAGAATTAGGTCTTCGTTATATGTTAGTTGGTCTTGTTATGAACTTCTTCTCAGGATGGGTAACAGACTTTACAACAAAGATAGTTATGAAACAGCAGGGAATCGAATTAAGTAACGAATTGAAATAAGATGGATTTACGAGTATAATTAGGAGGAAAAACTATGTCAGAATATAGAGCGATTACGATCACACAGGGAAGCGGTGGATTTGGTGGTCCATTAACAGTAGAACCTAAAGAAGGAAAAGATGTATTATTATATATCACAGGTGGTGGAGCAGAACCTGATATCTTACCTAAAATCGTAGAATTAACAGGATGCCGCCCAGTTAACGGATTTAAGACATCTGTTCCAGAAGAAGAGATCTTCCTTGTGATCATTGACTGTGGTGGAACACTTCGTTGTGGAATTTATCCACAGAAGAGAATTCCAACGATCAATATCAACCCAGTTGGAAAATCTGGACCAATGGCAAAATATATCTCAGAAGATATTTATGTATCTGGTGTTAAAAATGATAACATTGCATTGGCAGATGAATCTGCAGCACCTATTTCAGAAGCAGCACCTGCAAAAGAAGAAAAAGACTTCAAATACAGCGCAGATAAGAAAGTATCTGAAACAATGGGAAGCTCATCAAAATCAAGCTTGATCCAGAGAATTGGTATGGGAGCTGGTAAAGTCGTTGCTACTTTCAATAGTGCAGCGAAAGAATCTACAAACACAGTACTTCATACGATCATTCCATTCATGGGATTCGTATCATTGCTGATCGGTATCATTCAGGGATCTGGATTCGGTAACTGGTTTGCTAAATTATTACAGCCATTATGTGGAAATATCATTGGACTTGTAATCTTAGGATTTATTTGTTCTATTCCATTCTTAAGCTGTCTGCTTGGACCTGGAGCTGTAATTGCTCAGATCGTCGGAACATTGATCGGTGTAGAAATTGGTAAAGGAAACATTGAACCAAGCCTTGCACTTCCAGCATTATTTGCAATCAATACACAGTGTGCTTGTGACTTCGTTCCAGTAGGACTTGGACTTGCAGAAGCAGATCCTGAAACAGTAGAAGTTGGTGTACCAGCTGTACTGTACTCAAGATTTATCACTGGTGTACCTCGAGTTATCGTTGGTTACTTAGCAAGCTTTGGATTATATGCAGCAAAATAAAAATAATTATTAGCGAGAAAGGAAAGTAGTATTATGTATCAGGTAACGATTAAAGGAAAAGGAGCTATGGTAGACGCATTTAGAGAAGAAGGGATCTTCGTTACATTTGGTGATAACGCACCAGATACTCTGAAAGATTTCTGCTATTCCATCGATGTAAATCCAGTAGATGGAGAAGTAACTCCTGGATGTAAACTTGTAATTGACGGTAAAGAATTCAAGATTGTAAAAGTTGGAGAAGTTGCCAACGAGAATTTGAAGAATTTAGGACATGTTACATATAACTTCGGTGGAGAAGACGCTGAGTGTCTTCCAGGAACTATCTGCATGGAAAAGGCCGAGCTTCCAGCACTTGATATCGGAAGCACGATTGCAATCGTAAAATAAGGCTGCTTTCCAGACAGTAATATTATAATGAGAAAAAGAGAATGTCAGAATCTTGGCATTCTCTTTTTTTGTACAATATTCCTAAAGATGTTGTGCTATGGGTTGTTTTTTTTTGCTATATCTAGTAAAATAGGAAAAAGACATTTACGAATCATAAGATGGATTGGGAAACAGAGAGAAGGAGTGTTTATGATTCCTTTATGGATATGGATCATAGCAGTGCTGTTGGTTGTGGGGATTGCCGTGGCAGTGCTTTTAAGCAGTTATGAAAATAAGAGATTGACAGTTGAATATTACGAAATAGAGTCAGAAAAGATTCCAGAAGCATTTGATGGATATCGGATCGTGTTTTTAACAGATCTGCATTGTGCACAGTTTGGAGAGAATAATCAGGAATTGATCGAACGAATTGATGAATGCAGACCGGATATGATCCTGGTTGGAGGAGATATGGTAATAAGCAGCGAATCTTCGAATGAGGAAGTGCCGCTTGCACTGATGAAAGAGTTATCTGCAAAGTATCCAATCTATTATGCGGATGGAAACCACGAATTGAAACTTGCAAGGAATGAAGAAATCTTTGGTGTGCGTTATAAAGATTATGTTCATAGTCTGAAAGAGTATAACATACATCACATTTCGAATGAAACGATCGTAATTCAGTCAGAGACTGGATTTATTTCTTTAACTGCGTTTGATCTTGAGAAGAAATATTATCAGAGATTTCATGTACCGCGCATGCCGCTTTCTCATATGGAATCTGTGGTAGGAAGTTCTCCAGGAAACATTTTTCATATTTTATTAGCACATAACCCAAACTATTTAAAAACATATGCAGATTGGGGCAGTGATCTTGTCTTAGCTGGTCATTTCCATGGAGGAATGGTAAGAATTCCGAAATTTGGAGGTGTGATCTCACCGCAATTTCAGATTTTTCCAAAATACGATGCAGGAGAGTTTCATGAGGGAGAGACAACGATGATCTTAAGCCGTGGACTTGGAAACCATTCCATCAAATTAAGATTGTTTAATAAACCAGAGATTTCATGCATTGAATTAAAGAAGAGAGACTGATTTATGGGAATAGATATTAAGGTAAATGCATTTGAAGGACCATTAGATCTTCTGTTGCATCTGATCGAGAAGAATAAAGTGGATATTTATGATATTCCAATCTCTGAGATCACAAGCCAGTATCTTGATTATATCCGCTCTATGGAAGAGGAAGATCTTGATGTGATGAGTGACTTTCTCGTTATGGCAGCCACATTATTAAAGATCAAGGCGAAGATGTTGCTTCCAGTGAAGGAAGAAGAGGAAGAAGAAGGAGATCCGAGAGAAGAACTTGTAAGGAGACTGATTGAATATAAGATTTATAAATATGCCTCTTTACAGTTGAAAGAACGAGAGATGGCGGCAGAGAAGAGTTTTTTTAGATCACCAGATATTCCACCGCAAGTACTTGCATACAGAGAAGAGATCGATCCTGTGCAGATGTTATCAGAGGTAACTTTACAGAGGATTTCTGAAGTTTTTCAGTTTGTAATGAGAAAACGACAGGATAAGTTAGATCCGATCCGAAGCGAATTTGGGGAGATCAAGCAGGAAGAGATCAAATTAGAAGATAAGATCACGGAAGTGTATAATTATATTATACAATATAAAGAAGTGAACTTTTATGACCTTCTAAACGAACAGGAGACAAAAGAAGCAGTGATCGTCACATTTCTGGCGGTTCTTGAATTGATGAAGACAGGAAAGATTCACGTTCAACAGGAAAATATCGAAGATGATATTTTCATACGGACACTGGAGTAATGAATTTATGAAGAATAAACTTGCAGCGATCGAAGGAATTTTATTTTCGATGGGAACAAGTGTGACAAGGCGGCAGCTGATGGAGGCACTTGAGATAGATGATGAACAGTTTGATGAGTTGATCAAACTGTTACAGATAGAATATGACAAAGAAGAGAGAGGAATCCGGTTATTGGAACTGGATGATGCTTATCAGCTTTGTACCAAAACAGAATATTATGGATCATTGATAAGAATTGTGAACCATCCAAAGAAACCAAGGCTTACGGATGTAATGCTTGAGACTTTATCGATCATTGCTTATAAGCAACCAGTAACGAAACAAGAGATTGAAGCGATTCGAGGTGTGAAATGCGATCATCCGATCAACAAACTGTTAGAATACCGGCTGATCAAAGAGGCTGGACGACTGGATGCGATCGGGCGTCCGATCTTGTTTCGTACGACAGAAGAATTTTTGAGATGTTTTGGAGTAAAATCAACAGATGATCTTCCAGTTGTTGGAGAAGAACAGGTGGAGGATTTTAAAATACAGGCTCAGGAAGAAGTGAAATATACACTAGATGAGACTAATCTGGAAGAAGAGATGGAGGAGATGTAGTATGGGTAAAATGACAGGAAATGAATTTCTGGTAAAGGCATTACAGGAAGAAGGCGTAGAGAAGATCTTTGGATACCCGGGTGCGTGTGTCATTGATATTTTTGATGAAATCTATAAGCAGGATCAAGTAGAACTGATTCTTCCAAGACATGAGCAGGGGTTGATCCATGCGGCAGATGGATATGCAAGAGCTACAGGAAAAGTTGGTGTCTGTCTGGCAACAAGTGGACCAGGTGCCACAAACCTTGTTACAGGAATAGCAACAGCGAATTATGACAGTGTGCCATTGGTGTGTTTTACAGGACAGGTTGCCACAAATCTGATCGGTAATGATACATTTCAGGAGATCGATATTGTCGGAGTTACAAGAAATATCGCGAAATTTGTTATAGTTGTCCGTAAAAGAGAGGATTTGAATCGCCTGATCAAAGAGGCATTTTATATTGCAAGAACAGGGAAACCGGGACCAGTCTTATTAGATCTTCCAAAAGATGTGATGGCTGAATTAGGAAGTGATGAATATCCAGAGGAAGTCAATATTCGTGGATATAAACCAAACACGAAACCACATCATGGACAGATTCTTCGTGCAATGAATATGATCTATGATGCGAAACGTCCATTATTCTTAATTGGTGGAGGTGCGAAGATTGCAGGGGCACAAGAAGAGATGTGCAAATTAATGGAAACATTAAAGGTTCCAGTTGTTACAACGATCATGGGACGAGGGATCGTACCAACAAATCATGAATTATATTATGGAAATATTGGAATGCATGGAAATTATGCTGCAAATCAGGCAGTAAATGATTGTGACCTGTTGATTTCCATTGGAACAAGATTTAATGACCGAATTACAGGAAAACTTGGAACATTTGCATCGAATGCCAAGATCATTCATATTGATATTGATACAGCGGCGATCTCTAAGAACGTTACAGTTGATGTGCCATTGGTAGGAGATGCAAAAGAAGCCATCGCATTAATGTTGTCTATTGCAGAAAATGAAGAACCATGTAAAGTAGATGAATGGCTGTCAAGAATGAATGAATGGCATGAACAAAAGCCATTAGTAATGGAAGAAAAAGAAAAATTAGTTCCAAAACAGGTTATTGATGCGATCAATGAGTACTTTGATGAACCAATTGTTACAACAGACGTTGGACAGAATCAGATGTGGACGACACAGTTCTTACAATTATATGGCAGACGACAGATGCTGACATCTGGTGGACTCGGAACGATGGGTTATGGGCTTCCAGCAGCAATTGGTGCAGCAATTGGTAATCCAGGAAGAGAAGTTGTTTGTGTATCTGGAGATGGTGGATTTCAGATGAATTCCCAGGAGATCGCGACAGCTGTGATTCAGGAACTTCCTATTACAATCTGTATTTTAAATAATGGGTATCTTGGAATGGTGAGACAGTGGCAGGATCTCTTCTATGATAAAGCATATGCAGGTACATGTTTAAGAAGAAGAAAGAGTTGTGAACATCATTGTGATGGAGATTTTTCAAAATGTCCGCCATATACACCAGATTTTGTAAAACTTGCTGAAAGTTATGGAGCACAGGGGATCAGAGTCTTTAAGAAAGAAGAAATTATCCCAGCATTTGAGAAAGCAAAAGCGAAAACAGATGGGCCAACGATCATTGAATTTATCATTGAGAATGAAGAACTTGTTATGCCAATGGTGAAACCAAATGGATCTATCACAGATCTGATCATGGAACGTGGAGAAGAATAGGAGGAATGAAAATGGATAATCAGATGGAAAGAAGATGGCTTTCCTTGTTCGTAGAAAACCGTGCTGGAGTTCTTGCAAGAATTTCCGGACTATTCTCTGGAAAAGCCTACAATATACACAGTCTTACAGTTGGAGAAACAGAAGATCCAACAATGTCTCGTATGACGATCTGTATTGATGCAGATGAAAAGACATTTGAACAGGTCAAGAAACAGTTAAATCGAAGCGTGGAAGTTATTAAAGTTATTGACTATACAGATACATCGATCCGAACAAAGGAAATCATGTTTATCAAAGTGAAAAGTCTTACAGAGAAGCAGATGGCAGAGATCTTCCAGATGGCAGAAGTGTTCCGTTTCCTGATCAAGGATATGGGAAAAGACAGCTTATTAATAGAAGCAATTCGTACAGAGACAAAGAATGATTCTATTTTAAAGGTGTTTAAAGAACGTTATACAAATATTGAAGTAGTCAGAGGTGGTCCGGTAGCGATTGATTGTATCAGCATGCAGGATCGTTAATGATCAGAAGAGAATATATATAGAAGAGAAAAGAGAGTTTGGTGTTTTAACGCACACACCAAGCTCTCTTTTTGCGTGTACAGAAATAAGTTTTTAAAAAATATGGGGATTTTTCATAGGAATAAAAAGTTTTTTCTTTCAATGAAAAAATACAGGGATGTGTTAAGTTAGACATGTTGAAAGTGAAGTAAATTTAACAAAAAATCAATTTATAAAGAGCGTAAATATATTTATATTGTAAAAATTGTTATTTTTTTCACGAAAAAATCAGGATTATTTCATAGAAAATACAAGAAAGTTATCAATTCGGTGAGAAAGTGTTATAAGTTATGTCGGATTGTGTTAAAAAAAATACAATCCGACAAGGACATTGTATACATCGAAAAAACACGTATTTATGCGGTTTTTGGCACTTTGCACAATTTATTGAAAATCTTTTTAAAAAATAGCAATTGAAAATGAGAAAAGATTGTGATAGTATTAACATATCGGCGAGAGAGAAGATCGCCAAAGTATAATAATCAAGAATATGGAGGAAAATTGATATGGCAAAGAAAGTAGTTATCGCAGGAGCATGCCGTACAGCGATTGGTAAAATGGGTGGAGTACTCAGCACAGTACCAGCAGTAGACATGGGATCAATCGTAATCAAAGAAGCATTAAAGAGAGCAGGAGTTCCAGCTGATCAGGTAGACCATGTATACATGGGATGCGTTATCCAGGCAGGATTAGGACAGAACGTTGCTCGTCAGGCTTCCTTAAACGCAGGACTTCCAATTGAAACACCAGCAGTTACAGTTAACGTAGTATGTGGATCAGGATTAAACTGTGTAAACATGGCAGCACAGATGATTCAGGCAGGAGATGCTGATATCGTTGTTGCCGGTGGTATGGAAAGCATGTCAATGGCTCCATTTGCATTACCAAAAGCACGTTTCGGATATCGTATGAATAACGGAACACTGGTAGATACAATGGTTAACGATGCATTAACAGATGCATTCAATCACTATCACATGATGATCACAGCTGAAAACGTAGCAGAACAGTGGGGATTAACTCGTGAAGAATTAGATGAGTTTGCAGCAGCTTCTCAGCAGAAAGCAGTCGCAGCTCAGGAATCAGGAAGATTCAAAGATGAGATCGTTCCTGTAGAAGTAAAACAGAGAAAGAAAACAGTTATCGTAGATACAGACGAAGGACCAAGACCTGGAACAACAGCTGAATCTTTAGCAGGATTAAGATGCTGTTCAGGAAAAGAAGGTGGAATGGTTACAGCTGGTAACGCATCAGGAATCAACGATGGTGCAGCAGCAGTCGTAGTAATGAGCGAAGAAAAAGCCAAAGAATTAGGTGTTACACCAATGGCTACATATGTAACAGGAGCTCTTGGTGGTGTAGATCCATCTATCATGGGTGTTGGACCAGTAGCTTCTACAAAGAAAGCTTTAGCAAAAGCAGACTTAACAATTGACGATATGGACTTGATCGAAGCAAACGAAGCTTTCGCAGCACAGTCTGTAGCAGTAGCAAGAGATCTGAAATTCGATATGAGCAAAGTAAACGTAAACGGTGGAGCAATCGCTCTTGGACATCCAGTAGGAGCTTCAGGATGCCGTATCTTCGTTACACTGCTTCATGAAATGCAGAAGAGAGACGCTAAGAAAGGTCTTGCAACACTTTGCATCGGTGGTGGAATGGGTTGCACAACTATCGTTGAAAGAGACTAATTAATTATAGATAATTAGGAAAGGAGAATTCTTAGAATGGAATTCGTTACATATGAACAGGACGGTTTTGTAGGTGTTGTAACAATCAATCGTCCAAAAGCATTAAACGCATTAAACAGTGAAGTATTAAAAGAGATCGAAGCAACTTTTGATGCGATTGACTTAGATGCAACAAGAGCCGTTGTATTAACAGGTGCTGGAGATAAATCTTTCGTTGCCGGTGCTGACATCGGAGAGATGAGTACATTAACAAAAGCAGAAGGAGAAGCTTTCGGTAAGACAGGAAACGATGTATTCCGCAAGATCGAAACATTCCCTATTCCAGTTATCGCAGCAGTCAATGGATTCGCTTTAGGTGGTGGATGTGAGATTTCCATGAGTTGTGATATCAGAATCTGTTCTGAAAACGCAATCTTTGGACAGCCTGAAGTTGGTCTTGGAATCACACCAGGATTCGGTGGTACACAGAGACTTGCTCGTATCGTCGGAGTTGGAAAAGCCAAAGAAATGATCTATACAGCATTTAACATCAAAGCTGAAGAAGCTTACAGAATCGGACTTGTGAATGCAGTATATCCACAGGAGGAATTATTAGCAGCAGCTAAGAAATTAGCTAACAAGATTGCATCTAATGCACCAATCGCAGTACGTGCATGTAAGAAAGCAATCAACGAAGGTCTTCAGGTAGATATGGATCAGGCAATCGTTGTTGAAGAAAAAGCTTTTGGAAGCTGTTTTGAAACAGAAGACCAGAAAGCAGGAATGGGTAACTTTTTAGAGAAAGATAAATCTAAGAAATTAAAAGTTGTTCCTTTCCAGAACAAATAATAATGAAGCTTAATATATTTCCAGTCTGCGGTATCAGCCGCAGACCGGAAAATTATATAGTAAAATAATTTTACAGGAGGAATTATAATGAAAGTTGGAGTAATCGGCGCTGGAACAATGGGTAGCGGAATCGCACAGGCATTTGCACAGACAGAAGGATATGAAGTATGCTTATGTGATATTAATGAAGAATTTGCAGCAAACGGAAAAGCTAAAATCGCAAAAGGTTTAGAAAAACGTGTTGCAAGAGGAAAAATGGAACAGGCAGCTGTAGATGCTATCTTAGCAAAGATCACAACAGGTGTAAAAGATATCTGTACAGACTGCGATTTAATCGTAGAAGCAGCTATTGAAAACATGGAAATCAAAAAACAGACATTCAAAGAATTACAGGATATCTGTAAAAAAGATGCTATCTTTGCTACAAATACATCTTCTTTATCAATCACAGAAATTGGTGCAGGACTTGATCGTCCAATGATCGGTATGCATTTCTTTAACCCAGCTCCTGTTATGAAACTGGTTGAAGTTATCGCTGGTATCAACACACCAAAAGAAGTTGTTGATAAGATCAAAGCAATCGCTGAAGAAATCGGTAAAACACCTGTACAGGTTGAAGAAGGTGCTGGATTCGTAGTTAACAGAATCTTAATCCCTATGATCAACGAAGCAATCGGAATTTATGCTGATGGAGTAGCTTCTGTAGAAGGTATTGATACAGCTATGAAATTAGGAGCAAACCATCCAATGGGACCTTTAGCTTTAGGTGATTTAATTGGATTAGACGTTTGCCTTGCAATCATGGAAGTACTTTACAATGAATTTGGTGATACAAAATATCGTCCACATCCATTATTAAGAAAGATGGTTCGTGGAGGATTATTAGGATGTAAAACTGGTAAAGGATTCTACGATTACAGCAAGTAAGAAAAAGAGCTTTTCTTTTGCATCCGGAGATGGTGAACTCCGGATGCAAAAGTTAACTTTATAGAAATCATGATGGAGGAATAAAGAATGGATTTCACATTAAGTAAGAAACATGAAATGGCAAGAACTCTTTTCAAAGAGTTTGCTGAAAAAGAAGTAAAGCCTCTTGCACAGGACGTGGATGAAAATGAACAGTTTCCAGTTGAAACTGTAGCAAAAATGGCTAAAGCAGGATTCTTAGGTATTCCAGTTCCTAAAGAATATGGTGGACAGGGATGCGATCCATTAACATACGTTATGTGTGTTGAAGAATTATCAAAAGTTTGTGGTACAACAGGTGTTATCGTTTCTGCACATACATCTCTTTGTATCGATCCAATCCAGACTTTTGGTACAGAAGAACAGAAGAAAAAATATATCCCAGATTTAGCATCTGGTAAGAAATTAGGAGCTTTTGGTCTGACAGAACCAGGTGCTGGTACAGATGCACAGGGACAGCAGACAAAAGCCGTATTAGACGGAGACGAATGGGTATTAAACGGATCTAAGTGCTTCATTACAAATGGTAGCTACGCAGACGTTTATATCGTAATCGCAGTAACAGGTGTTGTTGAAAAACGCGGAAGAAAGATGAAAGAAATTTCTGCATTCATCGTAGAAAAAGGAACTCCAGGTTTCACATTCGGAACAAAAGAAAAGAAAATGGGTATCCGCGGATCAGCTACATATGAATTAATTTTTGAAGACTGCCGTATTCCAAAAGAAAATCTGTTAGGAAAACAGGGTAAAGGTTTCGGTATCGCAATGCATACTCTTGATGGAGGACGTATTGGTATCGCTTCTCAGGCTCTTGGACTTGCAGAAGGTGCTTTAGAAAGAACAATCGAATATGTAAAAGAAAGAAAACAGTTCGGACGTTCTATCGGACAGTTCCAGAATACACAGTTCCAGTTAGCTGATATGGCAACAAAAGTAGAAGCTGCAAAACAGTTAGTATACAAAGCTGCTATGGCTAAAGCTACTCAGAAAGTATACAGTGTTGAAGCTGCTATGGCTAAATTATATGCAGCAGAAGTTGCTATGGAAGTAACAACAAAAGCTGTTCAGTTACATGGTGGTTACGGATACATCAGAGAATACGATGTAGAACGTATGATGCGCGATGCTAAGATCACAGAAATCTACGAAGGAACATCTGAAGTTCAGCGTATGGTTATTTCTGGAAACTTATTGAAATAGGGAGGTACTTACCGTGAAGATAGTTGTTTGTGTAAAACAGGTACCAGATACAAAAGGTGGAGTTAAATTCAACCCAGATGGTACATTAGACAGAGGTGCTATGCTTACTATCATGAACCCAGATGACAAAGCTGGATTAGAAGCAGCACTTAGAATTAAAGATGAATATGGAGCTGAAGTTACAGTTCTTACAATGGGACTTCCAAAAGCTGACGAAGTTCTTCGTGAAGCTATGGCAATGGGTGCTGACAAAGGTATCCTTGTAACTGACAGAGTATTAGGAGGAGCTGACACATGGGCAACTTCTACTACATTAGCTGGAGCATTAAGAAATCTTGATTATGACCTGATCATCACAGGACGTCAGGCTATCGATGGTGATACAGCTCAGGTTGGACCACAGATTTCTGAACATCTTGATATTCCAGTTATCTCTTATGCAGAAGACATTAAAATTGACGGTGACAGCGTAGTTGTTCAGCGTCAGTATGAAGATAGATACCACATCTTAAAAGCTAAAATGCCTTGCTTAGTTACAGCATTAGCTGAATTAAACGAGCCAAGATATATGACTCCAGGTGGAATCTTTGATGCATATGATGCAGAAGTAACTGTTTGGGGAAGAAAAGACCTTAAAGATGTAGATGATTCTAACCTTGGTCTTGCTGGATCTCCAACTAAGATCGCAAAAGCATCTGACAAAGTAAGAAAAGGTGCTGGAGAAAAAGTTACACTTGATCCAGAAGAAGCAGTAGATTATATCATGGATAAATTAGCTGAAAAACATGTAATTTAGTGAAAAGGAAAAGTGGTGAATAAAATGGGTTTAGAAGAATATAGAGGCGTATACGTCTTTGCACAGCAGGTAGATAACGAATTAAGCGGAATCGCATTCGAATTACTTGGAAAAGCAAAAGACTTAGCAAAAGACTTAGATACAGACGTAACTGCTGTTCTTGTAGGTTCTGACGTTAAAGGATTAGTAGATGATCTTGCAAAATACGGTGCTGATAAAGTTATCGTAGTTGACGATCCAGAATTAAAAGAATACAGAACAGAACCATATACACATGCATTAGCATCTGTAATCAATGAATACAAACCAGAAATTATGTTAGTTGGTGCGACAGCAATTGGTCGTGACCTTGGACCTCGTGTATCTGCACGTGTTCAGACAGGTTTAACAGCTGACTGTACAGTTCTTGAAATCGGTGATTTCCCATTAAGAGCAATCCCAGGAAAAGAACAGAAACATAATCAGTTATTAATGACTCGTCCAGCATTCGGTGGAAACACAATCGCAACAATCGCTTGCCCAGACAACAGACCTCAGATGGCAACAGTTCGTCCTGGTGTTATGCAGAAGATCGATCCTATCGAAGGAGCAAAAGCTGAAGTTATCGAATACAATCCTGGATTTACTCCAGACAACAAATACGTTGAAATCGTTGATATCGTTAAATCTGTTACAGATACAGTAGATATCATGGACGCTAAGATCTTAGTATCTGGTGGACGTGGAGTTGGAGAAGAAGGATTCGGAATGTTAAGAGAATTAGCAGATGTTCTTGGAGGAGAAGTAAGCTGTTCTCGTGCCGTTGTAGATAACGGATGGCAGTCAAGAGATATTCAGGTTGGACAGACAGGAAAAACTGTACGTCCTAACGTATACTTCGCAATCGGTATTTCTGGAGCAATCCAGCATGTTGCAGGTATGGAAGAATCTGATATCATCATTGCAATCAACAAAGATGAGACAGCTCCTATCTTTGATGTAGCTGATTACGGAATCGTTGGAGACTTAAACAAGATCGTACCAGCTTTAACAGAAAAATTAAGAGCAGTTGTTAAATAATCATTTTTTGAGAATTTAATTTTTAAAGAGTCCGCGGATCAATACTTCCGCGGACTTTATGTATTGTTAAAAATAATTGACACATTATGGAAAGTGTGATATTCTATATGCATAGTTAAAAATTCATATTTATTCATAGGGCAAACCTGTTGAAAGACAGGGACGCAAAGCCAGAAGGGTCTAAGGTCTTATTGGACTATGACAGCCGGTTGCCACATTTAGCATTAAGGGAATGTGATATGGGTATTTAATCCAGATAGAGGCAGCCGTTATAGAAGAGATAATTCTATGAACGGTTTTTTGTTGTCAGGAAGTAGGGAGCCAGATAATAGAATCTGCCATACCGAGGAGAATATCAGAAGTTGGTCCTATTAGAATATGAAATTTTATGTTTTCCACAGATTTTATTTGTGAAGGGGTTCACAGTAAGATCACCGGCAAGGGGTTGCCGATTCTTCATTGGTGGGAATACATGGGGATTTTTCATATTAGAAGAAGTCATGGTGTAGGGAACCATGACTTTTTATTTTCGTAGAAGAATTCTGTATAGCAGGATTCTTTCTTTTTGCGTAAAAATGATTGATATGATAAAATGATACACAATGGATAAAACAAAAAGGAGACAACCAATCATGGAACATATACAGAAAGATGATATTATTATCAGAAAAGGAATTTTACATATTTTGGACAGCCACACAGGATATCTTGGCTTATCCAGTCAGCTTTTGGAGATGGGACCAGATTTAATGGAATTTGTCAGAGGACATATTTTTAAGATCATGGAAAGTGATGATGCAAAAAGATGTCAGTTCAATGGAAGTGTTTCGCCAGTATTAAGTTTGTTAGAGAGCATGGAAGAATCAGATGATGAGAGCTTTATAGAGGCGACAAGAGTTTTAGGAGAAAATCTGTTTGATATCATGTGTGATAGTGTAACGATTCCTGCAGCGGATCTTCTTTGTGTGACTTTTCAGGTACAAAGTGTAATTCATATCGCACTGCTTAAGATGAATTACAAAGTGACTTATGTACATCGAGAAGAGGAAGATGCAGAAGCAAATGATATCGTGAAACAAAGAGTTATGCCAACGGATTCGGCAAAGCTTACAGAAGCAGTGATCATCGATCTGACAGAATACAAAGTACGTCTTGTAGAGAAAAAGTATGAGATGTTGAACGGGGATAAGATCAACTATCTTTCTGAGAGATTCTTACAATGCTATGCAGATCTGGCACCAAAGAAGAAATTTCAGATTCTAAATAAAGTTATTAATGATATAAACAACCATTATCCAGAAGATGGAATTGCAAAACGTTTGGATATGAAAAGCCGATTAAGAGAAGAATTTACAGAGAATCAAGCATTTAAAGTAAATGAGATTGGGGATAAACTATTTGGAAATCATCAAGGTAAGAAGCAGGAATTTGATGAGAAGATTGAACGATATGATATGCAATATGATACATTTACAGTAGCAAAAGAAAATACAGTAAAGAAACTGGAATATCAGATGTTAGAGACGGATACAGGAATTGAGATTAAGATTCCGATGGAAGAATATAATACCAAAGATAATGTTGAGATCATTGAAGAGCCAGGCGGAGGCAGTACGATCATCATTAAGAATATAGAAAATGTAAAAATTAAATAATCAAATAAAAATCCCGGATCCGTAAAAGGTCCGGGATTTTTATTTGGTTTGGAAAATTTAAAAAACAATTATTAAAATAATTGATTGTTAGCTTATTTGTTGGATCTTCTCCAGATATGAGCAGTTTCTGCATCTTTGATCAGCTGATCTCTGAAATCTGGATGAGCGATATTGATCAAGGCTTCTGCACGTTCCCATGTAGACTTACCTTTTAAGTTTGCCATACCATATTCTGTAACGATATAATGAGCATTTGAACGAGTATCTGTAACGGCAGATCCATTATGTAATGTAGGAAGGATTCTTGAGAATGTTTCCCCTTTCTTGTTTGTGAAAGTAGAAGATAAGCATACAAAACTCTTTCCACCATTAGATAAGTAAGCGCCCATAACGAAATCAAGCTGTCCACCGGCACCACTGATCTGACGGATTCCTGAAGACTCAGCACTGATCTGTCCATATAAGTCAACATCTACCGCATTGTTGATAGAGATAAAGTTATCGATAGATGAAATCGTAGCGATGCTGTTTGTATAATCAACAGGAGCGCTCATGCACTCTGGGTTATCATTTAAATAATCATATAATTTTTTCGTACCTGCTGCGAAAGCATAAGTCTGACGGTAACGATCGATGTTCTTGTGAGCACCTGTGATCTTACCAGCTTTTGCAATATCAACGAAAGCATCAACATACATTTCTGTATGAACACCAAGGTCTTTTAAATCGGATTCTGCGATCAAAGATCCTACAGCATTAGGCATACCACCGATTCCAAGCTGTAAGCAGGCTCCGTCAGGAATCTGATCAACGATCAGTCTTGCAACTGCCTGATCCACTTCTGTAGCAGCTCCGCCACCACCTAATTCGTCAATAGCAGGATTGTTTCCTTCAACGATCATGTCAACTTTGGAAATATGGATACCTTCTTCGAAACCACCAAGGCAACGAGGCATATTTTCATTAACTTCGACGATAACGCATTTTGCTTTTTCAAGCATAGCTGCTGTATGAGAAGCACTTGGACCAAAGTTAAAATATCCATGAGCATCCATAGGTGCAACCTGCATCATAACAACGTCTGTTCCTGGAAGACAATCACGGTAATAGCTTGGTAATTCAGAATAACGGATCGGAGCGTAGAAAGAGAATCCTTCGTTGATCCATTTTCTTTCTAAACCACCCATATGCCATGAATTCCATGTAAAATGATCTGCTGGGTTTTCAATCTGAGTGATTGCTAATGGACGCATAACGATACCACCATGAATCTGAATATTTTCAAGATCAGGCATACGTTTTGCTAAAGCTTCGTCTAAAGCAACTGGAGTAGTAACACACCATCCATATTCCAGACGATCTCCGGATTTTACGACTTTGACAGCTTCATCAGCAGTTGTTAATTTTTTTTGATATTCTTGCGTGAATGACATAATAAGTCCTCCTAAAAATAAATTCCATGAAACGATAGTTTCATTGTTAACACACTAGTTATATTCTAACATTTTGTATCAGTAAGTACAAGAGAAAACGTTAAAAAATTATCAAAGCAGTTTAAATATTTGATGAAAAATTGATTTTATAAAAGTACAAAAAAAGTGTAGTTATTTTACAAAGATTGTACTATAATATGAAATTGTATTTAGGAGGGATAAAACAAATGGAAAATAAAAAACTGACGTGGAAACATTACCTTGGAATCGCAGTTGTTGCGGTATTGGTAATTTATTTAGTGATTGGTTTTAGTTTCGGTAATAAATTCTTCTGGGGAACTAAGATCAATGGAATGAATGTTGCTGGTAAGACAGCGGATCAAGTGATTGAGATGTTTGATAAGAAAGCAGATGACTATTCATTAACGATCAAGGAAAGAAAAGACAAGACAGAGACATTAACAAGTGATCAGCTCAGAACAAAGTTTGAAGGTGCTGATGAGATTAAACAGATTAAGGAAGATCAGGGATCTTTTGGATGGATCAAGGGCTTATTTGGTTCAGAACATTATGATAATGTGACAATGTATTCATATGATACAAAGTCTTTCACAAAAGCCTATAAGAAACTGGATGCATTTAACAACAAGAAGATGATCAAGATCGCAAATGCAAAACCAGTATACAAAGATGGCAAATTCGAGATTCAGAAAGAAGAAGAAGGAACAGAACTTAAAAAAGATGTAGCAGCTAAGAAGATTGGAGAAGCAGTGAAAGATGGTTTTTCTACTATCTCACTGGATAAAGAAAACTGCTATGATAATCCAGAGTATACTTCTGACAATGATAAACTGATCAATCTGGCAAAAGATATGAACAAAAAATTAAAAGGAAGTATTACATATAAATTTGGAAAACAAGTGGTAGTTCTTGATAAGAATACATATAGCAGCTGGTTGAAGATCAAGAAAGACTATTCAGGATATACAGTAGATAAAAATGCCATGGAAAACTGGGTATTGAAATTCATGTACAAATATAATACACAGTATGGATGGCATAAGTTTAAGACACATGATGGACGTACAAAGAAGATCTACGGTGGACCTTATGGATGGCGTATCAGCAAGGACAAAGAAATGACTTCTGTGAAGAAGATGTTAGCAAATGGAACAACAGAGACACGAGAGCCATACTGGAGAGAAAAAGGAAAAGTCTACGATGGTGTCAATGGTGATATCGGAGATACTTATGTAGAAGTAGATATGGGAGCACAGACGGTTTACTATTTCAAAAAAGGAAAACTTAAATTCGCAACATCCTGTGTTACAGGGAAGATGACAGCAGACCGCAAGACACCGGAGTGTGTTGCATATATCCTTTATAAACAGCCAAGTGCAACATTAAGTGGACAGGGATACAGTTCTGATGTTAAATACTGGATGCCATTCATCGGAAATGTAGGTTTTCATTCTGCACCATGGAGAGGTTCTTTTGGAGGAAGCGAATATATATCCAATGGATCTCATGGATGTGTCAATCTTCCAACATATGCTGCGGCTACATTATACAAACTTGTAAGTCAGGGAGACCCGGTTGTAACATATTATTAAAAAGGAACCAAAGAAATGAGAATTACTATGACAGACTGGATTCATCGAGTGCTAGATGAATATATCAAAGAAGGAGACTGCTGTATTGATGCAACGATGGGAAAAGGTGGAGACACCTATTATTTGTGCAGCAAAACAGGAGAAAGCGGAAAAGTCTACGCCTTTGATGTGCAGGCAGATGCATTAAGACAGACCAGAGAAAAACTGGATAAACATAAAATGAATGCAGAACTGATTTTAGATGGCCATGAGCATATGAAAGAATATGTCAAAGAAATGGCAGTATCTTGTATTATGTTCAATCTCGGGTATCTTCCAGGCGGGGACCATCATCTTGCAACAAAGACCAACACGACGATTCAGGCAGTTGAAGCAGGACTTGGGATGCTAAAGACAGGTGGGATTATGAGCATCTGTATTTACAGTGGCGGTGATAGTGGTTTTGAAGAACGTGATGGGGTGCTAGAATACCTAAGCCAGTTAGATGACCGTAAGTATTTTATTGCAAGACAGGACTTCCCCAATAAGAAAAACAATCCGCCAATGCCGGTATTTATCATAAAATTATAATAAAGAAACAATGGATTCCATATACTTGTATTAAATTGAACCTTAAAGTAAGCAAAAAAGAAGGGTACAGGATATGAAAACCATTGTTTCTGTTTTTTTATATGTGATAATATGCAGTATACAGATATATGCAGTGTCAGCAGAAGAAATAAACTTAAATGCAAAGGCAGCTGTGATCATGGATGCTGAAAGTGGGAAAATCCTCTATGAGAAATCCAAAGATCAAAAAATGCCGAATGCCAGTACAACAAAGATTTTAACATGTTTATATATTTTAAAGCACTGTGATCTTGATCAGATGGCAGAAGTTTCAAAGAATGCAGCGATGCAGCCGAAAGTAAGATTAGGGGTGAGAGAAGGGGAAAAGTATAAAGTCAAAGATCTGCTCTACGGATTAATGTTAGAGTCCTATAATGATTGTGCAGTTGTATTAGCAGAACATGCAGAAGGAAGTGTGGAAAAATTTGAAAAAAGAATGAATCAGATGGCAGAAAATCTAGGTACTTTGAATACCCATTTTGTAACACCAAATGGTCTGGATGGTATAGATAAGAAAGGACAGCATGAAACGACAGCACAGGATCTGGCAAAGATCATGGCGCGATGTATTAAGAATCAGCAATTTCTTGAAATCACGCAGACAAAACAATATACATTTACAGATGGCAGCAGAAAGAGAAGATTTATCTGCAATAATCACAATGCCTTGTTATCCAGCATGCAAGGAGTGATTTCTGGGAAGACAGGATACACTTCAAAAGCAGGATATTGCTATGTGGGGGCTGTAAAGCAGAAGAATATGACGATGACATTTTCTGTTCTTGCCAGTGGGTGGCCGCCGCACAAGACCTATAAATGGAAGGATGTAAGGAAACTGGTTCAATACGCCACAGATCATTACGAGAGACGAGAGATTATTGCAGATACAAGCAAGATCAAAGAAATAAGTATAAAGAATGGTCTTAAAGAAAAAGTCTTGCTAAAAACAGGAAATCTCAAGGCAGCATTTCTGGTAAAGAAGACAGATAAGATAAAGATTGAGAGTATCTTACCCTCTTTTATTGATGCACCTGTGAAAGAAGGACAGAAAGTCGGGGAGATTAAATATCTTATCAATGGAAAAAGTCAAAAGAGCGTTCCAATCTACGCAAAGCAAAGCGTAAAACAAAAAGACTACTGGTATTATTTTGAGAAAATAATTCAAAGATTTACGCTGATAGCCTAATGTGCTATGATAAAACAGATAAGAAAACAAGGGAGGCGAAACAATGCTGTTTTTAGAATATCCAAAATGCAGTACCTGCAAGAAGGCAAAGAAATGGTTGGATGAACAAGGTATATCTTACGAAGACCGTCATATCATTGAAGACAACCCAACGGTCAAAGAGTTAAAAGACTGGCACGAAAGAAGCGGATTGCCACTGAAGCGATTTTTTAACACAAGCGGTATGAAATATCGTGAGTTAGGGTTAAAAGACAAATTGCCAGAGATGTCAGAAGAAGAACAATACGAACTGCTTGCAACCGACGGAATGTTAGTAAAACGCCCACTGGTTGTAGGAGATGATTTTGTGTTGATCGGGTTTAAAGAAGCACTATGGAAGGAGACATTAGCATGAATCGAGAAAATGCATGGACAACATATGAAGAAGCAGATATCAAGGCATTAGAAGGACTTTGCAAGGAATACAAAGATTTCTTATCCAATGGAAAGACAGAACGTGAATGTGTAGCACAGTCGATCGAATTGGCAAAGAAAGCTGGATATCAGGATTTAGAAGAACTGATCAAAAACCAGACACCATTAAAAGCGGGTAACAAAGTATACCGCACATGGATGGAAAAAACGATCGCATTATTCCAGATCGGAGAAGATGCGATTGAAGATGGATTAAATATCTTAGGAGCACACATCGACTCACCAAGACTGGATCTTAAACAGAATCCATTATACGAAGACACAGAAATGGCATTATTAGACACCCACTATTACGGTGGAGTTAAGAAATATCAATGGGTCACACTTCCAATGGCATTACACGGTGTTGTTGTGAAGAAAGACGGAACAAAAGTCAATATCTGTATCGGTGAAAAAGATGAAGATCCAGTAGTGGGGATCACAGACCTTTTAATTCATTTATCAGGAAAACAGATGCAGAAGAAAGGAAATGTGATCGTAGAAGGAGAAGATCTTAACGTCCTGATCGGAAGCAAACCATTAAAAGGCGAAGAAAAAGAAGCAGTCAAGAAACAGTTGTTACAGTTATTCGATGAAGAATATGGAATCGAGGAAGAAGATTTCTTATCCGCAGAGATCGAAGTCGTACCAGCTGGAAAAGCAAGAGACTTTGGATTAGACCGCAGTATGATCATGTCTTATGGACAAGATGACAGAGTCTGTGCATATACATCCTTAGCAGCTATGTTAAATGTAGAAGCACCAAAGAGAACATCTTGCTGCATCTTAGTAGACAAAGAAGAAATAGGAAGTGTTGGAGCAACAGGAATGCACTCCAGATTCTTTGAAAATACAGTTGCAGAAATCTTAGCTTTAACAGGAGATTATAATGATCTGAGGCTTAGAAGAACGCTGCAGAATTCTTACATGTTATCATCTGATGTAAGTGCAGCTTTCGATCCAAACTATCCAAGTGTAATGGAGAAGAAAAACTGTGCATATTTCGGAAAAGGATTAGTATTAAACAAATACACTGGAGCCAGAGGAAAATCAGGGTCAAATGATGCAAATCCAGAATATATTGCTCAGTTAAGAAAGATCTTTGATGAAGCAAAAGTAGCCTTCCAGACAGCTGAACTTGGAAAAGTTGACGAAGGAGGCGGAGGAACGATTGCCTACATTCCTGCTGCCTACAGCATGAACGTCATCGACTGCGGAGTTGCAGTGTTAAGCATGCATGCACCATGGGAGATCACAAGCAAATCCGATATCTATGAAGTGGAAAAAGGATATGAAGCATTTTTGAAAAACTGCAGATAAGATTTGAAAAATTGCAGGAAAATATAGTATCATAATAAAAGAAGCAGATTCAAGTAGTGATCGGGGAATTGAATCCCGGCCAAGCGCTTGGATTTGCTTCTTTTTATAAAAATACCTAAAACATAGAATATCTTTCAATATACTATTTCGCAGGGATGATCTCAATCCAATATCCATCTGGATCATTAATAAAATAAATTCCCATATCATGATTCTCAAAACAAATACATCCCATTTTCTCATGGAGTGCGTGTGCTTTGTCAAAATCATCTGCAGTCAAAGCCAGATGGAACTCTTCATCCCCAAGATTATAAGGTTCTTTCTGGTCACGCATCCAAGTAAGTTCTAATAAGAAATCAGAAGATCCATCCCCAAGATAAACGATTTTAAAACTTCCGTCGGAAGCATCCTTTTCACGAACTACATCAAGTCCGAGAGCTTCTTTATAAAACTCCAAACTTTTCTCAAGATTTAAAACGTTAAAATTAAAGTGATTAAATTGAAACATATGTATATCCTTTCTTACAATTCTTAAGTTTTTTTTAAAATTATAATAACAACAAATTTACATGTTTACAAGAACAAAATGCAAAGATATAATGATAAGAAGAATGAACGAAAAGGAAGGAGCAACATGAAAACATTTCGATTAAGATGTAAAAAACTTTGTGCAGTGGTATTAATGATCGTGACAGCATTTGGATTCTCATTTGCAACACCAAAGACTGCACAAGCGGCCAATACAAAGTATTGGATCAAAGTCAACAAACAGGCTAATGTAGCAACCGTATACCAGTTAAAGAATGGAACATACAAACCGATCAAAGCATTTCTGGTATCTTGTGGAGGGGCTAATACACCAGCAGGTACATTTTATACACCAGCCAAGTACCGTTGGCAGACACTAATGGGACCAAGTTATGGGCAGTACTGTACAAGAGTCCATGGAGGAGTCTTATTCCATTCCGTGTGGTATTATGAAAAGAATCCTTCAACACAGTCTACGGTTCAGTTTAATAAACTTGGACAGACTGCATCTCATGGATGTATCCGTTTATCAGTAGGAGATGCAAAGTGGATCTATGATAATTGTGCATTAGGAACGAAAGTTACTGTATATAGCAGCAGTAATCCTGGACCTTTAGGAAAACCAAAAGGGATCAAGGTATCTACAGCAAGAAGACAGTATTGGGATCCAACAGACCCAAGCAAGAAGAATCCATATCGTAAACAGAAAGCTACATTGACAGTAGCTAAGAAGAAAGCTAAAACAGCAGAATATAGAACTTCTTATAATGTAAAATCTGGAGTTACAGCCAAAGACAAGATCACAAAGAAGAGCTTAACAAAGAATATTACATATACAACAACAAAATATATAAAAGGCAAATACAGAAAAGCAAAATTTTCAACAAAATCTTTAGGAACGTATCGTATTAAGTATACAGTGAAATCTTCTTTAGGAGTTAAAACAACAAAGACGATCGTTGTAAGAGTTGTTGATACATTAGCACCAGTGATCACAGCAAAGAACCGTACAGTGAAAGTTAATACAGCAAACGCGGTAACAGGTGTAACAGCGAAGATGAGAAGTGGAGCTAACAGAACAAGTGCAATGACAGTGAAGATCAAAGCACCTGGAGCATCTGCTTACACAACTTATACATATGCAAAAGCCAAAGCATATAAGTTTAGTAAACCTGGACAATATGCGGTACAGTACAGTGTGAAGAATACAAACAAACCATATAGAGCAGCAACAAAGAAGATTACGATCACAGTAACAGGAAATGTAAATGCCCAGATCAATACATCTGCTGAAACTGTAACAGTACCAGCAGCAAGTACAGATCAGACAGTGATCGATGCAGTTCGTGCAGTTGTAACGATCAATGATAATGGAACGGTTGTGGCAGGAACGAATACAACAGTTACAGTTGTTCTAGTCAAAGATCAGGCAGGAACAGTCACAGCAGCGAATGTTTCTTACAAAGGTAAGAATGGAGTGACAGTGACAAAACAGATCAAAGTTCAGTTTGAACAGGCAACAACATCAACAGAGTCAACAGTACAGCCACAGCAGTAAGGAATCTTAAAAAGAAGGATGTATTTTAACGATACATTCTTCTTTTTTTCGAAGTTTTTTGACGGGAGAGTTGACACGGCATTTCAGTATGATAAAATAAATAAGATTAAAGAATTTATCAGCTGTTTTCACAAAGCATAGAAAGAAGACGGTCAGAGATAGATACGGCTAGGAGGAATAAAATATGGCAACACCTTATAACCATAAGGCAATCGAACAAAAGTGGAGAAAACACTGGCAGGAACATCCTGTCAATGTAAATGACGGTAAGAAACCTAAATATTACTGTTTAGATATGTTTCCATATCCATCAGGAAGTGGTCTTCATGTAGGACATTGGAGAGGATATGTGATCAGTGATGTATGGAGCCGTTACAAATTATTAAATGGATACTATGTCATTCATCCAATGGGATGGGATGCATTTGGACTTCCAGCAGAAAACTATGCGATCAAGATGGGAACACATCCTCGTATTTCTACAGAAGCCAATATTAAGAATATCAAACGCCAGATCAATGAGATTTCCGCAATCTATGACTGGGATATGGAAGTTAACACAACAGACCCAGAATTCTACAAATGGACACAGTGGATTTTCGTAAAGATGTTCAAGAAAGGCCTTGCATACGAGAAACAGATGCCAATCAACTGGTGTCCATCATGTAAGACAGGACTTGCGAACGAAGAAGTAGTAAATGGTAAGTGTGAACGCTGCGGTGCAGACGTAACCAAGAAGAACTTAAGACAGTGGATGTTAAAGATCACAGCATATGCAGATCGTCTGTTAGCTGATCTTGACAAACTTGACTGGCCAGAGAAAGTTAAGAAGATGCAGGCAGAGTGGATCGGTAAGAGCCACGGTGCAGAAGTTAACTTCAAAGTTGATGGAAGAGATGATGAGATCACAGTTTATACAACTCGTCCAGATACATTACACGGAGCAACATTTATGGTATTAGCTCCAGAACATGAATTAGCGAAAGATCTTGCAACAGATGAGACAAGAGAAGCAGTAGAAGAATATATCTATCAGGCATCCCTAAAATCATCTGTAGACCGTATGCAGGATAAAGAAAAGACAGGTGTATTTACAGGAAGCTATGCGATCAACCCGATCAATGGAGCAAAAGTACCAATCTGGTTATCTGATTATGTACTTGCAGATTACGGTACAGGGGCGATCATGTGTGTACCAGCGCATGATGACCGTGACTTTGAATTCGCTAAGAAGTTTGACATTCCGATCATTCAGGTTATCGCTAAAGATGGTAAAGAGATTGAGAACATGGAAGAAGCTTACACAGAAGCATCTGGTATCATGATCAATTCCGGAGACTGGAATGGAAAAGAATCTTCTGAATTAAAAGAAGAAGCACCAAAGATCATCGAAGAGATGGGAATCGGTAAGAAGACAACAAACTATAAGTTACGTGACTGGGTATTCAGTCGTCAGCGTTACTGGGGTGAACCAATTCCTATCGTTCATTGCCCAGACTGTGGAGCAGTTCCAGTACCAGAAGAAGAATTACCATTGACATTACCAGAAGTTGAGAAATACGAACCAACAGGAACAGGAGAATCTCCATTAGCAGACATCGAAGACTGGGTAAACTGTAAGTGTCCTGTATGTGGTAAGGATGCGAAACGTGAGACAAACACAATGCCTCAGTGGGCAGGATCTTCATGGTATTTCTTAAGATACATCGATAACAAGAATAATGAAGAATTAGTATCCAGAGAGAAAGCAGACAAATACTTACCAGTAGATATGTATATCGGTGGAGTAGAACATGCTGTATTGCATCTGTTATATTCAAGATTCTACACAAAATTCTTATGTGACATCGGAGTGATCGACTTTGACGAACCATTCCACAAATTGTTCAATCAGGGAATGATCACAGGTAAGAACGGTATCAAGATGAGTAAGTCCAAAGGAAATGTCGTATCTCCAGATGATCTTGTAAGAGATTATGGATGTGACTCCTTAAGAATGTACGAATTGTTCGTTGGACCACCAGAATTAGATGCTGAATGGGATGAAAGCGGTATCGATGGAGTGCATAGATTCTTAACAAGATTCTACAAACTTGTCATGGATCAGAAAGACAAAGGTGTAGAAGCTGATAAAGAATTATTAAAAGTACGTCATAAACTGATTTACGATATCACAACACGTTTAAATAACTTCAGCTTGAATACAGTTGTGAGTGGATTTATGGAATACACCAATACATTAACGGCAATGGCTAAGAAATCTGGAGTTGACAAAGAAACTTTAGAGACAGCAATTGTATTACTCGCACCATTTGCACCACATATTGCAGAAGAATTATGGGAAGCAATGGGACATGAGGACAGCGTATTTGCTCAGACATGGCCAACATATGATGAAGAAGCTATGAAAGAGGATGAAGTAGAGATCGTTGTTCAGATCAATGGTAAAGTAAAAGGAAAACTTGTCATCGGTGCAGAAGAAGACAAAGATTCTGTTCTTGCGAAAGCTAAGGAAGTTCTTGGAGATAAATTAAACGGTAATATCGTGAAAGAAATTTATGTACCAGGAAGAATTGTAAATATCGTTCAGAAATAGAATAATAAAATGGCGCAGATAACGATAACAGTGTCTGCGTCGTTTTTTTCTCAAGATCAGTAAGGATATATGAAGATCAGAAAGGCTAAAACATGTATACATTTGACAGCAGAATCCGATACAGTGAAATAGACAGAAGTGGAAGATTATCGATTCCGGCAGTGGTTGATTATTTCCAGGACTGCAGTGCATTTCAGTCTGAAGAACTGGGTGTTGGAGTAGAATATCTTGCCAATAAGAAACGTACATGGATCCTGAATTCATGGCAAATCGTTTTGGAAAGAAGACCAGAGGAATGTGAAAAGATCACAGTTGGAACATGGGGATCTGGATTTGACAAGTTTCATGCAACGAGAAATTTTATCATGAAGACAACACAGGGGGAACGATTAGCTTATGCCAATTCTATCTGGGTATATATAAACACAGAAACAGGAATGCCAGTCAGACCAACCAAAGAAGAAATTGATGTCTACAAATTAGAAGCCCCATTAGAGATGGAATATGAACCAAGAAAGATCAAACTTTCCAGAAAATGGGAAGAAAAAGAACCAGTGAAAGTACAAAGAAGCTGGATTGACAGCAATGATCATGTCAATAACAGCTGGTATGTCAAAACAGCATTTGAACAGCTGCCACAAGATTTGGAGATCAGACAGCTGAGGGTCGAATATAAAAAACAGGCGTATGAAGGAGATATTCTATATCCAAGATATGCAAGGGAAGAACAAAGGACACTGGTAGCATTGTGTGATGAAAAACAAAAACCATATGCAGTGATTGAATGTAGATAGATATTAGATGGAAGGAAAATCAGATGAAACAGACGAAGATCGTAATTTTAGGAGCGGGACATGTCGGAACACACTGTGCATTGTCATTGATGTTTCGTAGTCTTGCAAATGAAATTGTTTTAATCGACACAGATGAAGAAAAAGCAAAAAGCCAGGCATTAGATCTTGATGATATGGGAGCGTGTTTTCCTGCGAAAGTTGTGATTCGTTCAGGCAGTTATGAAGATCTTGACGATGCGGATATTCTTGTCAATGCGATCGGACGAAGCCGCAAGGAGGGAGAGACAAGACTTGACATGTTCGGAGATTCTATGGAACGATTGAAAGATATCATTCCAAAAATTCAAGATACAAAGTTTCGAGGAATTCTGATCAGTATTACAAATCCTGCGGATGTAGTAGGAGAATGTTTGAGGAAAGCGTTAGGTATCGAGAGATTCCGTTGCTTTAGCACAGGAACGAGTCTTGACAGCTTAAGGATCAAGAGAATTTTAGAAGAGAAAACAGGATATCACAGAAATTCCATAGAGGTATTCTGCATGGGTGAACATGGGGATTCTCAGATTGTTCCATTATCCCGTGTGTCTGTCGGAGGGAAACCATTTGCAAAACTTCAAAAGGAGTATCCTGATACGTTAGGCAAGATTACGATCGAAGATCTACAGGACGAGGTTCGACAGGCGGGCATGACAGTGATCATCGGTAAGAAAAGTACAGAATTTGGAATTGGGATCGCGTTAAGTGAGATCGTCAAATCAATCGTATACGATGAGAAAAGGATTTGGCCGCTTTCTGTCCATCTGGATGGGGAGTATGGACAGAAAGACGTGGCAGCAGGAGTTCCGGCCGTGATCGGAGCAGACGGAATAGAAGAAATTGTAGAAATGGATCTTACAGAAGAGGAGAAAAGCCAATTTGAGCATTCCTGTGATGTGATCCGCGGTTATTTAAAGAAAGCAAAAGAAATGCTTTCTTAAACCTAAATTACATGATCAGTGGACGGATCATATCGATCCGCTGCTGTTCTTCTGGAGACATGGATTCTTTCAGACCATCAATGATCATGGAAATTTCTTCGTTTGTAAAAGAAAGACCTTGTTCTGAAAGACGGCTTGAAGCCGCCATAAGGTCTGGGAGAATTAATTCAAGAGGTTTTCCGTGGCAGCTGGAGATCACAAATTTTATGATTTCCAGCTTTTTTGGGTCAAGAGAAGATAAATGATCGAATGAAATAGGATCGTCAGACATAAAAAACTCCTTTATTTTTTAAGAATCTGGTTTAACTGGTTCATAAAGTCAGAATTTGGTTTTGCTGTATTAGTACAAGGACTGTCTTTTGCCATCATCATAGGCATTAGTTTTGAAAATAGATCATTGTTTTGGCTGTCAGAAGATGAGGGAGATGAATGGTTAGTCGTATCGACAAAACGCTGATAATTTTGATAGACTTCAAACATTTGCATCATCTGAAGAATTTGTTCGATCTGCATAGCGGTTTCCTTCGGGGCGCGAAGTTTCAGAGCATTTAGTAATAATTCCATAGAAGCAGGATCTTGATCAAAACCACAGGCAGAAAGAGTCTGTTCGTTGTCAAATTCAGAAGAGATTTTGGAAAGTTCGGTTAATTTGATATAAATGGCAGCAACCTTTTTTAAGTTTGGTGGGAGATATGGAAGGGCATCTTCTAACATATTAGAAGAGTCATTACGGAAAAAATTTTCCCAGGAAGTTTGATTTTGTTCCATGATTGTCACAACCTTCAGATTTTTTCTCATATCCTATAGTATTAGGAGGTGAAAAAAATTATGAATGAAATTTTGGTAGAAGAAGAAAATACAGTTTATGAACTGGATCCTGAGTGCTTAAGGCACAAAGAAGAACAAAGACAACTGGAAGAAAAGAGGAAACAGGAAAAACAAGAGAATGATAACTATCGGATGCAGAAGAGACCAGAAAAAAGGAATCAGAACAATATGTGGATCATCTGTTTGCTGTTACTGGTGATCTGCCAATAAAAAAGAGGATGCCGGATTAAAAGGCATCCTCTTTTATCAGAAATCATTAAATTCAGCATCCACATCCGCAGCCATTGTTGTTGCCACATCCAAAGCTGCCGTTACCACAGCAGCAGAGGATTAAGATGATCCAGATCAGGCTGTCACATCTGTTTCCGCATCCGCAACCATCATTATTTCCGCCTCCACAGCAGCAAAGTAAGATTAAAAGAAGCAGACAGCTGTTATTTCCTCCAAAGCAAGATGAACCACAAGATCCTCCACAGCCAGTTGCAGCTAAATCACTCATGTTAAAACCTCCAAAAGATTTATTTACAGTTTATAGTATTCTGGGAATTATAAAGTGTGAGAAAATTCGCCAGTATACCTTTTTTAATATTTGTGGTATAATCTGCAATGAATGTAGGAGACAGGAGAAAAGAAGGAATCAGATGAAGAGAATAGATTTTGAGAGAATTTTTGATAATATCAGAAGAGATCAGACAATGGTCCATTGTATTACAAACTATGTAACGATCAATGATGTTGCGAATATGATCCTTGCGATCGGGGCTTCACCGATCATGGCAGATGACTGGATGGAAGTTAGAGAGATCACAGCAATGTGTGACAGTCTCGTGATCAATATGGGAACTTTAAAACAAAATACAGTGAGATCCATGCTTCTTGCGGGAAAAGAAGCGAATCAACGGGGTCATCTGGTCGTGTTTGATCCTGTGGGAGTCGGTGCTTCCAGATTCAGAAAAGAAACAGCGGCGAAATTGCTTAAGCAGATCCACTTTAACGTGATCCGTGGAAATATATCAGAGATCAAAACCTTATATGAGGGCAGTGATGATGGTTATGGTGTTGATGCGAAGAAAGATGATGCTGTGACAGAAGACAATTTGGAATATGTGATTCAAATGGCAAAGAATATGGCGAAGAAGACCAAAGCAGTGATCGTGATCACAGGAAAGACAGATCTGGTGACGGATGGACAGCAGATCTATTTGATCGATAACGGTGTTTTGGATATGTCAAGGATCACGGGAACCGGATGTATGTTGGATGGCGTGATCGCAGGATTTATCGGAGCTAATCCAGATCAGATCTTAGAAGCAGTGACGACAGCAGTTAGTGCGATGGGAATCTGTGGAGAATATGCAAAGGAGAAAGCAGAAGGAACAGGTACATTGAAAGTGCATCTGATGGATGCGATGAGTAATATGAATGCAGAATGGATGGAAAGGAGCAGTCAAATTGAGAGTAAATGCTGATGCAATGACTTTATATGCAGTAACAGACAGGACATGGGTAGAAGACACTACCTTGATGAATCAGGTGAAGGAAGCTTTGGAGGGTGGAATTACCTTTTTACAGCTTCGTGAAAAACATCTTTCCAAAGAAGAATTTATAAAAGAAGCAAGAGAAATGAAAGAACTGTCCAAGGAATACAAGGTGCCATTTGTGATCAATGATAATATAGAAGTGGCTTTGGCAGTTGATGCTGATGGAGTTCATATCGGGCAAGATGACATGTCAGTAGAAGAGGCAAGAAAATTATTAGGAGAAGATAAGATTATTGGGGTTTCTGCGCACAATGTAGAGGAAGCAATAAAAGCACAAAAAGGCGGTGCAGATTATTTGGGAGTTGGTGCAGTTTGTGCAACATCAACCAAGAAAGATGCCAATGTTGTCTCTAAGGAAGAAATTAAAAAAATCTGTCATACAGTAGAGATTCCAGTGGTAGCGATCGGCGGGATCAAAAAAGAAAATATCAAGACACTAGAAGGAACGGATGTTGATGGAGTGGCAGTTGTTTCAGCGATCTTTGCTGCAAAGGACATTAAAAAAGATACAAAACAGCTGAGAAGCCTCGTAGAGGAGATGAAGCAGAAATAGAACAAAACACACGGAGTTTATAAAAATAAGAATTGCAATATTTTAAATCCGTGATATACTAGATAATTGTGTGATAAAAAAGAGTATACTAAAAAGATAATTAGGAGGAATACCAATGTTAAATATGATTGCCGGAAGTGTTTTACCGATCACGGCATTTATCGGAGTATTTTTTGCATTTGCTGCAACCTGTATCCTGACATCCTTTTTAAATGATTGGCTGCCAAGAGATATGGGAAGAGAATTTGCACATAATGGAAAGTTATCCGCAGGAAAACCAAGAGGTGCAGGGATCATTTTTATTTCTGTATTTTGTATCGCAGCATTGTTGTTTGGAGAGATGTCTGTGGAGATGTTTATTTATCTTGTTCTTGTTTTTGTTGAAATGTTAACAGGATTTATGGATGATGCAGCAGATGAGCCATGGGGAGAATACAAAAAAGGAATTCTTGACTTTTTGGTAGCAGCAGTTGCAGCACTTAACTATATTCATTTTAATTCTACTTATGTAGAGCTTGCAACGATCGGCGTGAAATTCTATATTCCACCAGTGTTGTTCTTTATTCTTACGATCATTCTTGTATGGGCAGCGATCAATGTAACAAACTGCTCTGATGGAGTCGACGGACTATCTGGAACATTAACGATCATTACACTGGTAACGATTTATGTGATCGATCAGATCCGTGGAAATGAAACACAGTTTCCATATATTATTTTATTGTTTGTTGTATGTATTCTTGGATATTTATGGTACAATGCAACACCAAGCCGTTTGATGATGGGAGATGCAGGAAGCCGTGCCATGGGAATTTTTATCAGTTTGGCAGTGCTTAAGACAGGAAGTCCTTTCTTGTTCTTATTAGTTGCATTGATTCTGATCCTGGATGGTGGATTAGGACTTGTGAAAGTAGCATTACTTAGATTCTTAAAGATACATATTTTTGCGAATACAACGATGCCGTTACATGATCACGTTCGTAAGAAAATCGGTTGGTCTAATACACAGACTGTTTTCAGATTTGCGATCATTCAGATCATTATTTCAATTGCAACAGTATATATGATCCTTATTTAGAATAAATAAAAATAAAATATATAGGGTGCAGAGCCTTGGTGTCTGCACCTTTTTAACGTTTTACTTCCATAAAGTGTAGAAGTATGTTATAATAACTAGAAAAATGCATTGCAGGAGGACAGATACATGATTCAATTATTTTCAGAAGGTGCATATCTGGTAGACGGAACAACTTTGGTAAAAGAATCTGAAGCCGAAGCATTAAAGCAGCTTACAGGTGAAGTGGTATCTAAGGAAGAAGCTTCTAAGAACACCATAGCATATGGTATTTTAAGAGACCACAATACATCTGGTAACATGGAGAAACTTCAGATTAAATTCGATAAATTAACATCTCATGATATTACGTTTGTTGGAATTATTCAGACAGCAAGAGCATCAGGAATCGAGAAATTCCCGGTACCATATGTATTGACAAACTGTCATAATAGTCTGTGTGCTGTTGGGGGAACCATCAACGAAGATGATCATATGTTTGGTTTAACAGCTGCAAAGAAATATGGTGGAGTTTATGTACCACCTCATCAGGCAGTGATCCATCAGTTCGCAAGAGAAATGTTAGCTGGCGGTGGAAAGATGATCCTTGGATCAGACAGCCATACACGTTATGGAGCACTTGGAACCATGGCAATGGGAGAAGGTGGACCAGAGCTTGTAAAACAGCTTCTTAACAGAACTTATGATATCAATATGCCAGGTGTGATCGGAATTTATTTAAAAGGAAAACCAGTCAAAGGTGTCGGACCACAGGATGTTGCACTGGCGATCATCGGAGCAGTCTTTGAAAAAGGCTATGTAAACAATAAAGTTATGGAATTTGTTGGACCTGGTGTATCTAATTTAAGTGCAGATTTCAGAATCGGTGTCGATGTTATGACAACAGAGACAACTTGCCTGTCTTCTATCTGGAGAACAGATGATAAGATCAAGGAATTTTACGAGATTCATGGAAGGTCTGAAGACTTTAAGGAATTGAATCCTGGAAAAGTAGCATATTATGATGGAATCGTGGAAGTAGATTTAGATAAGATCAAACCAATGATCGCTATGCCATTCCATCCAAGTAATACATACACGATCGAAGAGGTGAATGCAAACCTTGACGATATTCTTGCAGATGTAGAAAAACGTGCATTAGTAAGTTTAGATGGTGCAGTTGACTATTCTTTAAGAGATAAAGTCCACGATGGAAAACTTTATGTAGATCAGGGAATCATTGCAGGATGTGCAGGTGGTGGATATGAAAATATCTGTGCAGCGGCTAATATCTTAAAAGGAGCAAGTATTGGTTCTGATGAATTTACATTAAGCGTATATCCTGCAAGTACACCAATTTATATGGAACTTGTGAAGAATGGAGCAGTTGCAGATCTGATGCAGACAGGTGCGATCGTTAAGACAGCATTCTGTGGACCATGTTTTGGTGCTGGAGATACACCTGCAAATAATGCGTTTAGTATTCGCCATTCAACAAGAAACTTCCCGAACCGTGAAGGTTCTAAACTTCAGAATGGCCAGATTTCTTCCGTTGCATTAATGGATGCACGTTCTATCGCAGCAACAGCAGCGAATAAAGGATATTTAACACCGGCAACGGATGTAGAAGCAAGTGATTTTATTCCAAAATATCACTTTGACAAGACAATCTATGATAATCGTGTATTTGACAGCAAAGGTGTTGCAGATCCATCAGTAGAGATTCAGTTTGGACCCAACATCAAAGATTGGCCAGAGATGTCTGCACTTCCACAGAACATGTTATTAAAAGTTGTATCAGAGATTCATGATCCTGTTACAACAACAGATGAATTGATCCCATCTGGAGAAACTTCATCTTATCGTTCTAATCCATTAGGACTTGCAGAATTTGCGTTATCAAGAAAAGACCCTGCATATGTAGGACTTGCAAAAGAAGTACAGAAAGCACAGAAAGCGATCGAAGCTGGAGAAGATGCAGCGGAAGCATTCCCAGAAGTTAAAGATATCCTGGAGACAGTCAAAGAATCTTACGCGGATGTAACTCAGGATAATTTAGGAATCGGAAGCACGATCTTTGCAGTGAAACCAGGAGATGGTTCTGCACGTGAACAGGCGGCTTCTTGCCAGAAAGTATTAGGTGGATGGGCAAATATCGCAAACGAATATGCGACAAAGAGATACCGTTCAAACCTGATCAACTGGGGAATGCTTCCATTTACGATTGATAAAGGAGAACTTCCATTTAAGAACAAAGATTACATTTTTGTTCCAGATGTCCGCAAAGCAGTGGAAGACAAGCTTACAAAGATTCCAGCATATGTGGTAAATGAAGGAATGAAAGAGATCACCTTAACACTAGGTGAATTAACAGATGATGAGAGAGAAATCATTTTAAAAGGATGCCTCATCAATTATTACAGAGATTAAAGATTAAGGAGTAAATATACATGACAGGTACATTTTGGGCGATTCTTCCGCCAGTGATTGCAATTGTTTTAGCATTAATAACCAAGGAGGTATATTTATCGCTGATGATCGGAATTGCATCGGGGGCTCTGATGTATCATAATTTTCATCTGATCAAAGCAATGGATACCATTTTTGCGATCATGGGAGAGAAAATTGGAGCTAATTGCGATATTTTGATATTTTTAGTATTATTAGGAATTCTGGTAGCACTGATCACCAAATCAGGTGCTTCCAGAGCCTATGGAAAATGGGCAGCAAAAGCGATCCGCACAAAGAGACAGGCACTTTTTGCAACGATCTGTCTTGGAGTTGTGATCTTTGTTGATGATTATTTTAACTGTCTGACAGTTGGAACGGTTATGCGCCCTGTGACAGATAAACATAATATTACAAGAGCAAAATTGGCTTATGTGATCGATGCAACTGCAGCTCCCGTATGTATTATTGCGCCAATCTCAAGCTGGGCAGCAGCTGTAGGATCATCTCTTCCAGCAGGATGCAATATTGATGGATTTACCTTATTTTTGAGAGCGATTCCATTTAACTATTATGCATTGCTCACACTTGTATTTTTAGCATTTTTGATCATTGCGAATATTGATTATTCAAAGATGAAACAATATGAATTAAATGCACATTTAGAAGAGATCGTTGAAGATGAAGAAGAAGTACCGATCGTTGGACATGGAAAGGTAAAAGATCTGATCTTGCCGATTTTATTTTTGATCGCTTCTTGTATTGGATTTATGTTGTACACAGGAGGCTTTTTCAAAGGGGTTCCGCTTGCAGAGGCCTTTGCTAATTGCTCCAGTGCGAGAAGTTTGGTATTAGGATCATTTTTAACACTGATCTTTACATTTATTTTGTATATTCCAAGAAAAGTTCTTGAATTTGTAGATTTCTGTGGAAGCTTTGCACAGGGATTTAAAGCAATGACATCAGCGATCATGATCCTTTGTCTTGCATGGACATTATCAGGTGTTTGTGGAGCAGAGTATTTAAATATTCAGGGATTTGTTAAAGCAGCTGTTGGTGGAAGTACAATGGCGATCGCAGTGATGCCGGTTATCTTCTTTCTGATTTCATTAGGACTTGCATTTGCAACAGGAACATCATGGGGAACATTTGGAATTTTGATCCCAATTTCTGTTACGATCTTAAGTGCTAATTATATGATGATGTCAGTTTGTGTAGGAGCGATTCTTGCAGGAGCTGTTTGTGGAGATCATATTTCACCGATTTCTGATACAACGATTCTTTCGTCTGCGGGAGCGCAGTGTAGGCACATAGACCACGTGGCAACACAGATGCCATATGCATTAACAGTGGCACTTTGTGCAAGTGTTGGATATATTTTGTCAGGAATTACAGGAAATGGATATATTGGACTTGCAGGAGCAGCAATAAGCCTTGCACTTGCTATGATGATCATTGTTATAACTGCAAAACGAGGAAGATAAGATGGATAATTTCTTTATGTACAAAAAAGCAGTCAGAGCAATGGATGAGATCAACCGTGTTATGGAAGGAAAAGGTCATACGGTGCATCAGATCATGACAGCGATCCTTGCAGGAGGACATATCTTGATCGAGGATATTCCAGGTGTAGGAAAGACAACACTTGCATTAGCCTTTTCAAAGGTATTGGGACTGGATTATCAAAGGATTCAGTTTACTCCGGATATCATGCCAACGGATATTGCAGGATTTTCTATCTATCATCAGGGGAGTGAAGAATTTGAATTCAAAGAAGGAGCAGCGATGACGAATCTTTTGCTGGCGGATGAGATTAACCGAACCTCACCGAAGACACAGTCGGCACTTCTAGAAGCAATGGAAGAAGGACAGATCACGGTAGATGGTATTACGAGAGATCTTCCAGATCCGTATATCGTTATTGCAACGCAGAATCCTTTTGGTTCTATTGGAACACACTCGCTTCCAGAATCACAGTTAGACCGATTTATGATCCGGACATCTCTTGGATATCCGGATATGGAGAGTGAGATCAAGATGTTAGCACAAGGAAGTGTGGATATGACGACCTCTGGGATCGAAGAACAGATCTCGGTGGAAGAATTGCGAAAAGCAAGAGAAGAAGCTACACGATTATTTGTGCATGAAGATATTTTAAGATATATTGTCGAGATTGCGAATGAGACAAGAAGATCCAGAGACTTAGAACTTGGAATCAGTCCAAGAGGAACGATCGCACTTTTATCGATGGCAAAAGCAAATGCATATCTTGAGGGACGTGATTATGTAATACCACAGGATGTGAAAGATGTTTTCTTTGAAACTATCGAGCATAGGGTGATCAGAAGCAAGGAAGCGAAGGTTCAGAGGAAAACGAAAGAAGAGATTTTAAAAGCGATTCTTTATAAGATACCACTTCCAAAAGGAAATCAGAAAGGATAAAGATGTATTTTTTTGTCATAATATTTGCGCTTATATATTGGATCATTTATGGAAATTTCATTGGAGGGTGCCTTATGGCATCCTTATTTGTTGTGCTGGCTTATTCTGTCTGCAGGTGTCAGTCAGAACAAAAACAGATGATATTAACCATAGAAATGGATTCATTAGTACTTACAGAAGGCGATGAAGCAGAGATACGATTGAGGATTCATGGAATTACATCAAAGATAAACAGCTATACATTCCGATTGGAATATGAAATGGCATCCAAGTTTCGAAAACAAAGAATGCGAAAGAAGAAAAATATCGTATGGAATCCACAAGAAGGAGATTCGATCACACTGTCTGAAATGATCACGGAATGTGACAGTTATCATATTCAGATTTGTTCAGTTTCGTGGGAAGATCTTACAGGAATGTATAAAGTAAAAAAAGAATTTAACAAACAAATATCTTTTCTTGTTATGCCAAAACGATATGAAATGGGATTTATGCAGGAAAAGATCGCAAGAAGAGATCTTATGGAACAAGGTTTTGAATACGATGGAGTCAGGAAATATCAGGAAGGAGACCGGATTTCAAGAGTTCATTGGAACCTCTATGCTGCGACAGGTGGACTTTGGGTGAGAAAAAATGAAGAAGAGGAAGAAGAACGCGTGAAGATTGGATTATCGTTGGATGATATAGAAAAAGACCGTATTTCTGATTATATGGCAGCTTTTTATTCTATTTCTTTCTTTTTGAAATCGCAGGGAGTTATACAGGAAATCTATTATGGGGAGCATAAATATCTGCTTTGCCATATAGAACAATATGAAGAATTGTTTACGGATATTTTTTGTGGAAAATATGAATTGTCATCGAATCCGATGGAGCATCTTTATAAGATTCCACTTTGTGAAAAAGGACAAGATCTGCAGAAATTTTTATATGATATGGAGTTATAATGTGTGGATATAAAAAAATAAAAATTGAATATATCATGATGGCAGTGGCTTTTGCATCTGTTGTATGGAGTATATTTGCTGGATTTCGGATTTCAAGGTTTCAGTGGCTTTTTGTGATGGGAAGTGTCATTTGGTTTCTCGGAATGTGTAGATTGCTTGATCAGAATAAGAGAAATATTGTAGTCATGGTTGTGATATGTATCATATACTGCATGCTTGCACACAGACAGCTGATCAATGGATTTCAGATCATCAATAATAAGATGGCAGAAGCATTGAATCAGAGTATGGATCTTGGATTTTATTATTACATTTCGGTGACGTTAGAACATAGTCGAAGGGACAGCGTACTGGCAGTTTTGTTTTTTGTGCTGGTGGCAGGAATTGTGCTTGGAATATTAAGATGTCGTCCATTGACTTTGTTTCTTACAACCGGTCTTATGGAAATGGCCGTTTTAATGATCGCACCATATGGAATTTCAGCAGCGTTTTTCTTGTTTTTAGGTTCATGGATTGTTTATTTTAGTATACGAAAAGGAAAAAAAGGATTTGCGGCAGGATTGTATATTATGTTTCTGGCTGCCGCAGTACCTTTGTTTTTTTATGATCAGACGAATGTACCTACAGATACGATGATAAAACGAAATATTCTGATACAGATCAGGGAATGGACACAGGGAAAAGGCTATCTTGCAGTCGGAGGAATTGGGAATGGAAAGCTTCGAAGTGTAGGAGAAGTTTCTCCAAAAGGAGAAAAATTATTTCTGGTGTATGCCCCGGAAAATGCAGATCTGTATCTGAAGGGATTTGTTAGTGGCAGATATAAAGATGGAGAATGGACAAAGGAAAAGAAAAATACCCTGGTCTACGGTGGAGAGATGGCACAGGAACTGCCATATTTATTTCCAGATCTCTCTATGAAGGATTTTGCTGTTTATCAGAAAGGATATATTCAGACACCAAAAGATATTGCATTTTCTGAAAAGAGAGAAATAAAGATTCATTATCAGAAGATGCAGGAGAGTTTCTTATTAATACCATATTTTTCAGATGCGAGCAGAATTAATGGAAATGCAGCTGGAGACAGTGTGATAGAACGTAATACAGCAGATACGGAGTATACAACTTCTTATTATCAGATCAAGAATAACAAGAACCTGTTAGATATCAGTCAGAGATTTGACGTGATGTCTGTGTTGAAAAATGCGGGAGAGCTTGAAAAGAATTATGTTCGTTCTATGCAGGAGTATGGAACTTATGTACAGCAGAATTATCTGGAGATTCCAGAAGAGATAAAGAAGACAATAAAGCAGCTGAGTTGCCATGTAAATAAAGAAAATAGTATCTTATATAATATAGAAGAAATTCAAAAATTTTTAAAAAATAATTATCAATATACTTATCGACCAGGTTTAACAGGGCAGGATAAGGATCCGGTAAATGAATTTTTAACGGAGAGAAAAAGAGGGTTTTGTACCCAGTTTGCATCAGCGGCAGTTTTTCTGTTCAGGGAAGCAGGAATTCCGGCCAGATATGTAGAAGGATATAAGATCCGTGCAGATCAGTGGAGACTTGGAAAAGCACAGGTGACAGATTATGAGGCACATGCATGGACAGAAATTTATATTGAACATATCGGATGGATTCCGGTAGAAGTAACGGGAAGAGATACTGGAGAAAGTGTATATAAACATGTGGAACAGGAAGAAAAACAACGAAATGCGATTGTACCAAATAAAAAACAATTCGTAACAAATGTAAAGAAAATGTTTCAAATGATTCCAATCGTCATAATATTAGCAGTGATTTTTGCGTTCATAAAATTGTTACAAAAGAAAAGAAAATGGAATCAAATGACAAACAAAGAAAAAGTACTTTTTTATGAAAAACAGTTAGAAAAATATGCTGAAAATGGCGTAAAATCAAGGAATAACAGCAATTCCATGACATCAGAGATCATAGAGAAAGCAAGGTACAGTAACAAAGATATTACCAGACATGAACTAAATCTTGTAAAACGACATCTTGAGTTATTAAAGAGAAAAAACAAAAATGTTACAAAAATATTAAATAAACTGAAATAATCTTAAAAAACTATTGACAATTGTTGCTCTTTATCGTACAATATCAACTGTTGAAAGAAATATTTGAAATAAATTTAAAATTGTAATATATCAGGAGTTAATATGAAACGAGTTATTTTAAGAGTGATGATGTTAGTAGCAATGGCATCGGCCGCAGTTACAATGAGTGTACATACAAGTTCAAAAGAAGTAAAAGCATCAGAAAAAGGAGATGCAGTTGTTAAATATGCAAAAAACTTTGTAGGGAATAGATACAGATACGGTGGATCAAGTCTTACAAAAGGAACAGATTGTTCAGGATTCACGAGAGGAGTTTACAAGAAGTTTGGAAAACGTCTTCCACATTCCTCAAGTGCACAGAGAAGATATGGTAAGAAAGTAAAAGGTGGGATCAAGAATGCTAAGGCAGGAGATTTAATCTGCTATAGCGGACATGTTGCAATCTATATGGGAAACAACAAGATCGTACATGCAAGTAATTCAGCACCATATCCAAGAGGTGGAATTAAGATTTCAAACAATGCAAGATACAGAAGAATCGTAACAGTACGAAGAATCGTTAAATAAAGAGGATAAGAAGAAGGTATTTTTTAGAAAAAGAAATACCTTCTTCTTTTGATGCTGAGAATAAAGTTTTGAAAACTTCCCAAGATAACCAACAAAATTTGAAAAAGTGTATTATAAAAATTTGACAGATAAAACCGATACATATTATAATTTGAGGGAATAAGTTGATAATAAACAATATACCTGTATAGGATGCAGATATTTTTAAAGGAGAAAAATTTATGATCATTAAACCGAGAGTCAAAGATTATTTATGCTTAACAGCACATCCAGAAGGATGTAAAAAGAATGTGGAAGATCAGATCGCCTATGTAAAAGCTCAAGGAGAGATTCCTGGAGATGCGAAGAAAGTGTTAGTGATCGGATGTTCTACAGGATATGGACTGGCATCAAGAATCGTGGCAGCTTTTGGATGTCATGCAGATACCCTTGGAATCATGTTTGAACGTCCATCTAATGGAAGAAAGACAGCAAGTCCTGGATGGTATAATACAGCTTCATTTGAACAGTTTGCAAACGAAGAAGGAGTTTATGCCAAGACGATCAATGGAGACGCGTTCTCAAAAGAAATCAAAAATCTTACGATCGAAACGATCAAGAAAGATCTTGGGAAAGTGGATCTGGTTGTATACAGCCTTGCAGCACCACGAAGAACAACACCAGATGGAGTGACATATCGTTCTGTATTAAAGACAACAGGGGAGGAGTTTACAAATAAGAATCTGAACCTTAAGGATAACAGTATTGGTATGAAGAGCATTCCTGCAGCTACAGAAGAGGAAGTAGAGGCTACAGTCAAAGTTATGGGTGGAGAAGACTGGAAGTTATGGATGCAGGCATTAAAAGATGCAGATGTGTTATCAGAAGATGCAAGTACTGTCGCATATTCTTATATCGGATCTGAACTTACGTATCCAATCTATTTTGAAGGAACGATCGGTGCGGCAAAGAAACATCTGCATCAGACAGCAGATGAGATTACGAAAGAAGTTGGAGTAAAAGCGCTGATCTCTGTTAACAAAGGATTGGTAACACAGGCAAGTGCTGCGATTCCTATTGTTCCATTGTATATGTCTGTATTATATAAAGTCATGAAGGAAAATAATGTCCATGAAGGATGTATTGAACAGATTGAACGTCTGTTTAAAGAAAAGAGATTATTAGCCGATACGATCACGGATGAACACGGATGGGTTCGTATGGATGATCTGGAACTTCGTGATGATATTCAGGATGAAGTGAAGAAACGTTGGGAAGAGATCAATACAGATAATGTTTCAGAACTTGCAGATGTTGATGGTTATTGGGAAGATTTTTACCATATGTTTGGATTTAAAGAGGAAGGAATCGACTACGAAGCAGAAACAGATCCTGTTGTAGAAATTCCAAGCATCAAAGAATAATGGCATATACAGAGATTGTGATCACAAGGTTTGGCGATCATCTGGTCAGTATGTTATTAAAAGATGGTCATCCGGTAGAATTTCAATGTGTAAGTGAGAAGAATAAAGTTGATATTGGGAATATTTACATAGGAGTCGTAAAAAATGTTGTCAAGAATATCAATGGGGCTTTTGTTGAGTTCGATCAAGACGAAATAGGCTTCCTTTCCATGAGACATAGGCAATATAAAGCGGGTGATGAAGTGTTGGTACAGATAAAGAAAGAAGCGACAGAAGAAAAACGTCCGATGCTATCAGATCAGATAGAATTAACAGGGAAATATCTTGTGCTGACTTCAGATAAGCTGTCTGTAGGAATTTCCAATAAGATTCATCAGAAAGAAAAAAAACAGGAATTAAAAGAAATGGCAGAGCCTCTTGTGACACAGGAATATGGCTTTATTCTCCGTACAGAAGCTGCAAAAGCCAACAAAGAAGATGTTCTTATGGAAGCAGATCAGTTGTCTGCGAAATATCATGAGATCGTATCTAAAAGGCAATACCGCAAAGCTCCTCATCTTGTTGATACAAATTACGATGCATTGGAAGTGCTGGTTCATGATATCAAACCAGGATCGATCGATCGTATTGTGACAGATCAGGAAGAAGTAGGGGAACAGCTGAAAGAAAAAGGTTATGAAGTATTCTTATGTTCTTATATGGCAGGAGACATTGAACGAAGATATCGGTTTCGTCATTATCTTTCAGAGGTATTTAAACGTAAAATATTTATGAAGTCTGGAGGATTTCTGTATATCGAACAGACAGAGGCAATGGCAGTCATTGATGTGAATACGGGGAAATCCATTGGAAAGAAGAACCAGGAAGCACATATTAAGAAAATAAACTTAGAAGCAGCCAAAGAAGCAGCAAGGCAGATCCGCTTAAGAAATTTATCAGGGATCATCATGATTGATTTTATTGATATGAAGTCCAAAGATGATGAGAAAGAATTATTACAGGTAATGCAGAATTATCTAAATGGGGATTCTAAGAAAGCAGTTGCTGTAGATATTACAAAGCTCGGAATTATGGAGATCACAAGAAAAAAAGAAAAAAATCCAATTTTTCGACAAATAAGTATTGACATATTGAAATAGTGCTGTTATTATATATGAGTATGCCGCACAGCGAGGTTAAAGAATGCGAGAATCACCAAAGCTGGCGAGATTTGATAATAGGAGGTGCCGTGATGTACGCAATTATCGCAACAGGTGGAAAACAGTATAAAGTAAGCGAAGGCGACGTGATCAAAGTTGAGAAACTTGACGCTGAAGTAGGAGCTAAAGTAACATTTGATAATGTACTTTTAGTTGGTGGAGATACTGTTAAAGTTGGAACACCTACCGTTGATGGTGCGAAAGTTGAAGCTTCTGTAGTAAGCGAAGGAAAAGGTAAGAAAGTCATCGTTTACAAATACAAGAGAAAAACTGGATACCATAAGAAAAACGGTCATAGACAGTTATTTACACAGGTTAAGATCGATAGTATCGTTGGATAATATCCTGAGGATAGAGTTATGACAAAGATAACATTCTATCAGAGAGTCGATGGAACCTTTCAAGGTTTCCACTCACAGGACCATGCAGGTTACAGTGCGGAAGGACAAGATATTGTCTGTGCCGCAGTGTCTGCTCTGGTAATTAATTTTGTGAATTCTCTGGATGAACTGACAGATGATCACTATCAGATTGATGTGAACCAGGAAGACGCAGAAATTGACGTAGTATTTACGGAAGAGCTTTCCGAAGAGGGAAGCTTGTTATTAAGATCACTGATCCTTGGTCTGACTTCAGTAGAAGAAGAACATGGACAGTATTTAGATGTAATCTTTAAGGAGGTGTAACAAAAATGATGAAAATGAACCTTCAATTTTTCGCTCATAAAAAAGGAATGGGTTCTACAAAGAACGGTAGAGATTCCGAATCTAAGAGATTAGGTGCGAAAAGAGCTGACGGACAGTTTGTAAAAGCTGGAAATATTCTTTACAGACAGAGAGGAACAAAGATTCATCCAGGCGTTAACGTAGGACGCGGTGGTGACGATACATTATTCGCATTAGTTGATGGTATTGTTCGCTTCGAAAGAAAAGGTAAAGATAAGAAACAGTGTTCTGTACATCCAGTAGCATAATTTAATTGCATACAGGAACAGATCATTTGAGATTCAGTAATTACGGCTTCAAATACATATTTGAGGCCGTTTTTCATTATAAGATAATGAAATATTTTTGTGACTGGAAGTTGTTTTTTTGACACAGAAAGGAAAAGACAATGTTTGCAGATAGAGCTAATATTATAATCAGATCCGGAAAAGGTGGAGATGGCCACGTAAGTTTCCGGAGGGAACTTTATGTACCAAACGGTGGACCAGATGGTGGAGACGGCGGCCGTGGCGGTGATGTGATCTTTGTTGTAGATGAAGGAATCAATACTTTATCTGATTACCGTCACAGAAGAAAATTCAAGGCAGGAGATGGTCAGGAAGGTGGCAGAAGAAAATGCCACGGTGCTGATGGAGAAGACATCATCCTGAAAGTTCCGGCAGGAACCGTTGTAAAAGACAAGGAATCAGGGAAAGTTATCCTTGATATGTCTAATAAGAAGGAACCAGTTGTACTTTTAAAAGGCGGTCGTGGCGGTAAAGGAAACCAGCATTATGCAACTCCAACCATGCAGGCACCAAAATATGCCCAGCCAGGTGGGAAAGCGCAGGAACTCGAAGTTATGCTTGAGTTAAAAGTTATTGCTGATGTAGGTTTGGTTGGATTCCCAAATGTAGGAAAATCTACATTTTTATCAAGAGTAACAAACGCAAATCCAAAGATCGCAAACTATCATTTCACAACATTAAATCCAAATCTTGGAGTTGTGGATATGGATGGAAGCAAAGGATTTGTTATTGCAGATATCCCAGGAATCATCGAGGGGGCGTCTGAAGGTGTTGGTCTTGGATTTGAATTTTTACGTCATATCGAACGTACAAAAGTTATGATCCATATGGTAGATGGAGCTTCAGTAGAAGGAAGAGATCCAATCGTTGATATCCATGCTATCACAGATGAACTTAAGAAATACAACAAAGAGATTCTAGAGAAACCACAGGTGATCGCAGCGAACAAGATGGATGCTATGTCTGAGACAGACAGAGAGACTGTGATCGATTTATTAAAAGAAGAGTTTGAACCAGAAGGAATCAAAGTATTCCCTATTTCTGCGGTAAGCGGGGAAGGTGTTAAAGAATTATTATGGCATGTACAGGGATTATTAGATGAATTACCAGAAGGTGCAACAGAATTTGAACAGGAATACGAATTAAACTTCGGAGAAGAAGAAGGTGGAATCTTTATCGGTCATCCAGAAGAAGGATTATATACCGTCGAAGGACCGAAAGTAGAGAGAATGCTTGGATATACTAATCTGGAATCTGAGCGTGGATTTGACTTCTTCCAGAAATTCATGAAAGAAAACGGTGTCATTGAACGTTTAACAGAAATGGGAATCGAAGAAGGAGACACCGTACGTTTGTATAATCTGGAGTTTGACTACTATAGATAGATATAATTGAATGGAGGATAACATGACAAGCAAACAGAGAGCTTATTTAAAGAGCCTTGCAATGAAGATCGATCCGATCTATAACATTGGAAAAGGAAGTATTTCACCAGAACTTGTACAGGGTGTCAGAGATGCTTTAGAAGCAAGGGAATTGATCAAGATCGGTGTTCTTCAAAACTGTATGGACGATCCAAAAGAACTGGCAAATGTTCTTGCAGAGAGAACAAGATCCCAGGTTGTACAGGTTATTGGTAAGAAGATCGTATTATATAAGGAATCAAAGAATCATAAGAGAATTGAACTGCCAAAAGCAGGGAAATAATATCGGAGGACAGCCATGAAGAAGATAGGAATTCTTGGCGGGACATTCAATCCGATCCATCATGGACATCTGATTCTTGGACAGGCAGCGAAAGAAGAGTTTGGATTGGATGAGATTTTGGTTATGCCAACAAAGAATCCGGCATATAAAAAGATCAGTGGCGGTGTCAGTGAGAAAAACAGAGTCGATATGATCAAGCTGGCGATCAGGGATTTTCCGTATTTCAAATTTAGTGATATCGAATTAAAACGTGAAGGAACAACGTACACAGTTGATACGTTAAGAGAACTTACAAAACAGGATACAGATTGCAGATATTACTTCATCATGGGAGCAGATTCGCTTTATCAGATCGAGACATGGAAAGATCCAGGACAGATTTTTACCATGGCAGATATATTAGTAGCTACAAGAAATGACTCAAGAAGTGCTCTGGATGCTCAGATTGATTATCTGGAAGAGAAATACGATGGCAAGATTTATCATTTAAGCAGTCCAAGCATTGAGATTTCATCCAATGATATCAGAAAAAGATGTAGCAATGGATTAAGTATTCATTTCTTCCTTCCAGAAGATGTGATTGATTATATAGAAAGAAATGATTTATATGGAAGTACAGCAGATAGAAGAAAAGCTTAAAACAGCGTTAAAACCATCCAGATACCGGCATACACTAGGAGTAGCTTATACAGCTTCTTGTATGGCAATGGTGTTTGGAGTGGATGTTCATAAAGCATATCGCGCAGGTCTTTTGCATGATTGTGCCAAAGGCTTTTCAATGGAGGAGCAAAGAGCGTTATGCAAACGATATAATATCAGTCTGGAGGGAACTTTAACCAAAAGTCCGCAGCTGATGCATCAAGAGATCGCTCCATTTCTTGCAAGCGATGAATATAAGGAACAGGATTCGGAAGTTTTGTCAGCAATCGCATGTCATACGACAGGGAAGATCGGTATGACACCGCTTGAACAGATAGTTTTTATTGCTGACTATATGGAACCAAATCGAAAGATGATTCCAGGACTTTCAAAAGTCCGTAAGCTGGCATTTGAGGATCTTGATAAATGTACAAAAACAATTCTTAAGAATACGATAGAATACCTGACAGAATGTGGACAGGAAATTGATGAGCGGACAGTAGAGACTTATAAGTATTATAGAGACAAAAAGGAGAATTAAGATGGATCAGTCATTAAATATGGTAAAGATCGCATATGATGCGTTAGATGACAAGTTAGCAGAAGATATCAAGATCATTGATATTCGAAGCATTTCTGTTCTTGCAGATTACTTTATCATTGCAGATGGTAATAACAAAAACCAGGTACAGGCAATGGTAGATAATGTACAGGAAGAACTTTTTAAAGCTGGATATGAGATGAAACAGATGGAAGGGTATAGAGAAGGAAACTGGATCTTACTTGACTTTGGTGATATCATCATCCATATCTTTGATAAAGAAAACCGTTTATTCTATGATCTTGAAAGAATCTGGAAAGACGGAAAAGAAGTATCGATCGAAGAATTAAATTAAAAAGAATCATATGAAAAAAAGTCAGCTATGGGAATGCTTTGAAAGCATCTCGCAGCTGACTTCTTTTTATTTCATTGAACGATAAAGTCCAACGACTTTACCAATAATAGATACTTCTGATACGATGATTGGATCCATAGTATCATTCTCTGGCTGGAGTCTGTAATATCCATCTTCTTTATAAAATCTCTTAACAGTTGCAGAATCTTCGATCATTGCAACGACAATATCACCATTATCAGCAGTTGGCTGTTGTTCGACAATAACCATATCACCGTCAAAAATTCCGGCATTGATCATACTTTCTCCACGGACATGGAGCATGAAAGTATTCTTATTGCTGATATGATTTGGAAGCATTGGAAAATATTCTTCAATATTCTCTACCGCTAAGATCGGTTCACCGGCAGTGACGGTACCTACGACAGGGATATTGATGATCTCGCGGCGAGCCAGATTAAAATCATCATCGGTAATCTCGATCGCACGAGGCTTGGTAGGATCTCTATGAATGTATCCTTTTCTCTCCAAAGTCTCCAGATGGGAATGGACAGAGGAAGTAGAACGAAGATTCACTGCCTCGCAGATCTCGCGTACGGCAGGTGGATAACCTTTATCCAGAATGCGTCGCTTGATGAATTCAAGGATCTGTTGTTGTTTGTCACTTAATTGTTCTTTGGCCATGTATCATATCCTCCGTGTCTGTTTATAAACTATTCTTATCATAACATAGATCCGAAATGGAAACAAGTGTTCTCGAACAAAGTTTCGGGAAAAGCTTGACAAACAAATGTTCGAGAACTATAATACAGACATAAACGAAACAAATGTTCGATTATAGTTTGCGGAGGATGATATTATGAGAAGTAAGAGAAGAGTGATCGGAATTATCATAGCAATAGTTTTTGTTTTTCTAATGAGTGCTTTCCTTTTAAGTAACAACCTGATCGAGGCCCAGGGAACAAAAGACAAGCAGTTTACCAGCATTCAGGTGCAGAAAGGTGATACATTATGGAAGATCGCAAAGAAATATATGGGGAATGAATATTCGTCTGTTGACGATTATATTGAAGAGGTATGTCAGACAAATCATATATACGATGGAAAGATCACGGAAGACATGTATCTGGTGATTCCATATTATAAATAAGCAACTGGCAGTCATACAGTCGATGTATGACTGCCAGTTGTGAATATAAATACTTTAATACAATATTATTATCGCCCAGTTGGGTTTTTGCTAAAAGATGCTTTTGTGCTGTTATAGACAGCTTTTCCATAGTTTGTAAGATTAGAGTTCATTTTCTTTGCTTCAGATTTGTTAGAGATGAATCCAATCTCAGTTAAGGTAGAAGATGTCTTTGTATGACGAAGAACAGCTAATCCTGTACGGTTTACAAGACCTCGGTTTGTAAATCCTGTAGCAGAACGGATATAAGGATGAATGGTTGCTGACCAACTATAGCTTGTCAGTCCTGTAGAAGATTTATATCCTTTGGAATTATATAAGGTTTCAGTTCCTGTAGCAGAAGATCCGGCAGAGTTGATATGAACACTGTAGAATCTGTCTGCACCAACTTCATTGGCAAGATCAGAACGTTCAGTAAGGCTTGGGTATGTGTCAGATAATCTTGTATAGTAAACTTTGATATCTGGATCTTTATCAAAGTATGATTTTGCAGCCTGAACGATCTTTAATGTCATGTTTTTTTCTTTATATCCATTGGCAACTGCTCCAGAGTCTGAACCACCATGTCCTGCATCAAGTACAACGATCTGTTTGTACATTGCCTTTGGTGAATCATAGCGAACCTTGATATAAGAATCTGTCTGTGTTACTTCGAATCCTTTGATCGTAGCTTTTCGAGGCTTGATATATATCTTTGTATAGCCATTGCTGTAAGCTACAGAATAAGAATAGAAGCTTGAATCACCAACAACACTGCGATGTGACGCATCGGAATAATAAGAAGAATAATTTCCTTTAATGTTTACGATCAGACGATAGTTATTGTAATCGTCAGTTGTTGAGATGTTGCTTTCGGATAAGCCCTCTGGTTTATCAAGTTGTACATAATGTTCTCCGTTTGTTGCTGGAAGTGTTGTAACGGAAGAAGATGCCTTATTACTGTTACTTGTTGAGAAAGTACCAGCATAAGAACTACTGCTCCATGAATAAGAATATCCAAGATGTTTTGCACAGAATTCACCAGGAACATAGATGTAATTTTTTTTCTGTTTATAGGAATATACACGGCGTGCAGGTGTTGGAAGTTTCTTTTTCTTTCCATTGACATAAGCATATTTGCTGCCACGTTTCATGGTGATCGTCGTAGAACCTTTTTTTAAAGTGATCTTCCATGTTTTAGAAGAGTAAGAATAAGAAACGCCTAATCCCTTCTGGAATACATAGCTTGCGGAATACATGGTTGTATCACCACGTAAGAAGCCAGGTGCTTTTGTTTTGATCGTCTTACCATTATAGATTGCACCGCGAGCTTTCTTTTTCTGCTTTTTACCAGCAACTTTTAAAGTGTATGTGCGTTTTGTCGTTGCATAGGATGCGGCAGATACATTTGCAGGTATTGCCATACCAATGACTGAAACTGATAATAGTGTTGTAATAAATAACTTTTGTAATCTCATTGTTTATCTCCCTTTCTCATAGATTAAATCGTAACATATTTGTAATATTAATGCAATAAAAAGACTGTATCTCTTTGGATTTCCTGAGATACAGTCTGATATTATTAGATAAAATTAATTAAAAGAATTACAGAGTGACTGGTAAAGAGCAGATCCGATCGCCTCAGATCTAGCGTCAATTCTTGCAGATTCCGTGCTGTTAGAGATGAATCCCATTTCGGCAAGGGCACTCATCATTTTTGTTCCTCGAAGTACTGCAAGTCCAGGACGGTATACAAGGCTTCGGTCATAAGAAGACCCTTTTGTATACCCCATTCCACTTAGCGAAGAGGAATGAATTACACTGGCATATGTTTTGTAATCCTTATATAATGTTTCAGTTCCTTTTGCACTGGCAGAGTCTGCAGAATTGATATGTACACTTAAAAAACGGTCAGCATTGACGGTGTTAGCCAGATCATAACGTTCGGTAAGAGTAGGATACCAATCAGAGAGTCTGGTGTAATAAACCTTATACAGCGGATCAGAGTCAAAGTTTGTCTTGATATTCTGAACGATCTTTAAGGTCATGTTCTTTTCGATATAACCGTTTCCAGTTGCGCCGCTGTCTTTTCCACCATGTCCGGCATCAATAACAATGACTCTGTAGAACATATCCTTTGGTGCCGCATACTTGACATAGATATAAGAATCTGTCTGAGTAACAGAGAATCCTTTGATCGCTGATGTTATCAGATTGATATAAGTTTTTCCATTTAGATAAGAAACTTTATAAGTTAAAGAATCCTTGATCGTGCGGTTAGAAGCTGTGTTAAAAAAGTTGCGGTAATCTCCGTCAATGATGATCTGTAACTGGTTATTCCAGTAATCATCGTTGGAACTTATAGAAGACGATGAAAGACCATCAGGTTTTTTGATCCGGATAGAATAATCAGATTCAGATGCTGTGATCTTTGTTGTACTTCCAGAAGGATTGGAAGTCTGAGGTTTTGTATTTGATGGATTGGAAGGAGCAGGTTTATCAGTACTGCCCTTTGAGATCACTCCTGATAATAGACGATTGTTCCATGAATAATTTAATCCTAGTTTTTTTGCAACGATATCTCCGGGAACCATGATATAATTTTTCTTTTTTGCGATATAACGGATTTTTCGAGGTGCAGATGGAAGGGTGAATTTCTTCCCATTCAAGGTAGCTGTTCTGCTGTTTAAAGTCATCACAAGTTTCTGAGAATTTCGTTGTAATGTAACTCTTTTTTTGGAACTTGAATATGAATATTTTGTTCCAAGAGAAGAACAGCGACCGAAGATCCAGTATGCAGAATACATAGAAGTAGAACCTTCAATATATCCTGGAATTTTTGTACTTATAACCTTATTATTATATCTGGCATTGATGGCTTTCTTTTTGACTTTTTTCTTAGAATGTGTGTACTGAATCTTAAAATATTTCCCTGCAGCTATAGAAGCTGGTGTAGTTACTACACTTGATAGAAGAAGTGCAAGAGATAATCCAGTACATAAAATTTGTTTTTTGTTCATATATAATACCCCTCATATTCATTGTCGATCGTTAGTGCCATTATAATATGTTTTGTGTAGTTTTTCAACGAGAACATATTTTCTGCGAGATTAGGTTAGTATGTTGTGAAATTTCTGAAAAGTTGAAAGGAATTCTTTTATAAAATGAAAAATAGTTTCCAATCTGTCTAAGAATGTGGTATTCTAATATATAAGCTCGATTTTTTGGGGAAATTTTCTATATTTTTACAGGAATCGAATTATTTTGAACTATAGGAGCAGATAATGAAATCAGACAATGAATTTCGAAGAGGATTAATTGATGGAATTCCAATCGGACTAGCATATGTGGCTGTTTCGTTTGCATTTGGAATTTCAGGAGCGTCTAAGGGAATTCCTGTATGGGCACTTACTTTGATCTCAGCAACCTGTGTAACTTCTGCAGGACAGTTTGCAGCGATCATAACAATGACGGCAGGAGGATCTTTGGTGGAATTAGTTTTATCACAGATCATTATTAATTTAAGATATTCGATCATGTCAATTGCGATCGGACAGAAATTAAGTGAGAAGTCGACATTGTGGAATCGGATCTCAATGGCATTTATGGTAACGGATGAGATTTTTGCAGTATCCTGTGCGGGGAGACATGAGATTACGCCCAGATATTTTTATGCTTTGATGTCAATTCCATGGATCAGCTGGACCATTGGAACTCTTTTAGGAGCGACGGCCAATACATTATTACCATTGATCTTAAGGAATGCACTTGGACTTGCAATTTATGGAATGTTGATCGGGATTATCATCCCACCAGCCAGACAAGATAAGCATATAACTATCGTGATCATTCTTTCCATGATCGTTAGTTTATTATTTAAATATATCAAAGCGTTATCTTTTATATCCAGTGGGTTCGTGATCATCATTTGTACCTTGATCGCAGCAACATTTGGAGCAATTTTATTCCCAGTAGAAGAGGAGGAGACTCATGAATCTTAGCAGATTATTAGTTTATATTGCAGTCACAGCAGTTTCTACATATCTAATACGAGTCATCCCATTGGTTGCAATACAGAAGAAGATAGAGAATAGATTTTTTCGATCATTTTTATACTATGTTCCATATGCAGTACTGGCAGCAATGATCATGCCAGCAGTGTTTTATGCGACAGGAAATTTGATCGCATCAACAATTGGATTTGCAATTGCGATGATTTTTGCATATAATAAAAAAAATATTGTTACAGTTGCATGTGCAAGCTGTATCGGAGCGTTTATCGCATTAGTAGTTTTAGGGTAAATTAATCTGCCAATTCATTGACAGACATAAGTAATATCAAGAAGAAATGAGGAAGAAGATATGAATTGTAATTTAGCAGTCATTAAAGGTGACGGGATCGGGCCAGAGATTGTCACAGAAGCAATGAGAGTTTTAGATGCTGTAGGAGAAAAGTATGGACATACATTTTCTTATACACAGATACTGATGGGTGGAGCATCCATTGATGTTCACGGAGAACCATTAACAGAGGAAGCTTTAGAGATTGCTAAGAAGAGTGATGCAGTATTAATGGGTTCGATCGGTGGAAATACAAGTACATCTCCATGGTATAAACTTCCAGCACAGTTAAGACCCGAGGCAGGCTTATTAAAACTTCGTAAATCCCTTGGATTATTTGCTAACATCAGACCAGCATACTTATATGATGAATTAAAGAAAGCATGCCCACTTCGTGATGAAGTGATCGGTGATGGATTTGATATGGTCATCATGAGAGAATTAACAGGTGGTCTTTACTTTGGAGAAAGACATACAGAAGAAATTGATGGTGTAAGAACAGCCGTTGATACATTATCTTACAATGAAAATGAAATCAGAAGAATTGCGATCAAAGCATTTGACATTGCAAGAAAACGTAAAAAACATGTGATCAGTGTTGATAAGGCAAATGTACTTGATTCTTCCAGATTATGGAGAACAGTTGTAGAAGAAGTAGCCAAGGACTACGAAGATGTTACATATGAACATATGTTAGTTGATAACTGTGCAATGCAGTTAGTTAATAATCCACGTCAGTTTGATGTGATCTTAACAGAGAATATGTTTGGAGATATTTTATCAGATGAAGCAAGTATGATCACAGGTTCTATTGGAATGTTATCATCCGCAAGTCTTGCAGAAGGTAAGTTTGGATTATATGAGCCAAGCCACGGATCAGCTCCAGATATCGCAGGACAGGATATTGCAAACCCAATCGCAACAATTCTTTCCGCAGCTATGATGCTTCGTTATTCATTTGATTTAGATAAAGAAGCAGATGAGATTGAAAAAGCGGTCAAAGCAGTTTTAGCAGATGGATACAGAACAGTTGACATTATGTCAGATGGAATGAAGAAAGTCGGATGTAAAGAAATGGGACAGCTGATCATTGATCAGATCAAATAAGAATTCGATGCTCACCATAGATAGAATGAGATATATTATACTAGGAGGTTAGTTTTATGAGTAATACATTTACAGAGGGAGAAGCATTTGCACCTCAAAGATCGTTATTTAACGCATTAGGTTTCACAAAAGAAGAGATGAGAAAGCCATTGGTCGGAATCGTAAGTTCGTATAATGAGATCGTGCCAGGGCATATGAATATTGACAAGATCGTAGATGCAGTAAAACTTGGAGTTGCTATGGCAGGTGGAACACCCGTTGTATTCCCAGCGATCGCAGTATGTGATGGAATTGCCATGGGACATGTTGGAATGAAATATTCACTGGTGACAAGAGATTTGATTGCTGATTCTACAGAATGTATGGCATTAGCACATCAGTTTGATGCTTTAGTTATGGTTCCAAACTGCGATAAGAATGTACCAGGACTATTAATGGCCGCTGCACGTGTTAATGTACCCACAGTGTTCGTCAGTGGCGGACCAATGCTTGCCGGACGTGTAAAAGGATGTAAAACAAGCTTATCAAGCATGTTTGAGGCTGTTGGATCTTATGCAGCAGGTAAGATCACAAAAGAAGAATTAGATGAATTTGAAAACAAAACATGTCCTACATGTGGATCATGTTCCGGTATGTACACAGCAAACTCTATGAACTGTTTAACAGAAGTTCTTGGTATGGGATTACAGGGAAATGGAACAATTCCAGCTGTATATTCTGAAAGAATCCGTCTTGCAAAACATGCAGGTATGAAGGTTATGGAATTATTAGAGAAGAATATCCGCCCAAGAGATATCTTAACAGAGAAAGCGTTTGAGAATGCCTTAACAGTTGATATGGCACTTGGATGCAGTACAAACAGTATGCTTCATTTACCAGCAATCGCACATGAAGCAGGTGTTGATCTGAATCTTGAGAAGGCAAATGAGATCAGTAAGAGAACTCCAAACTTATGTCATCTTGCACCAGCAGGACATACATATATTGAAGAGTTAAATGAAGCTGGTGGAGTTTATGCTGTTATGAATGAATTAAATAAGAAGAATCTTCTTCATACAGATCTTATCACTGCAACAGGTAAGACAGTAGCAGAGAACATTGAAGGATGCGTAAACAAGAATCCAGAAGTTATTCGTCCGATTGACGATCCATACAGCCAGACTGGTGGAATTGCTGTATTAAAAGGAAATTTAGCACCAGATTCAGGTGTTGTAAAACGTTCTGCAGTTGCTCCTGAGATGCTTAAGATGGAAGGACCAGCCAGAGTCTTTGATTGTGAAGAAGATGCAATCAAGGCGATCAAAGGTGGAGATATTAAACCAGGGGATGTCGTAGTGATCCGCTATGAAGGACCAAAAGGTGGACCAGGTATGAGAGAGATGTTAAATCCTACATCAGCGATCATGGGTATGGGACTTGGATCAAGCGTAGCCCTGATCACAGATGGAAGATTCTCCGGAGCTTCCAGAGGAGCTTGTATCGGACATGTTTCTCCAGAAGCAGCAGTTGGAGGACCGATTGCATTAGTAGAAGAAGGAGATATTATTGCAATTGATATCGATGCCAATACATTAAATGTAAAAGTTTCTGACGAAGAATTAGCAAAGAGAAAAGAAAACTGGAAACCTAGAACACCTAAGGTTACAACAGGTTATCTTGCAAGGTATGCATCGTTAGTTACATCTGGAAACCGCGGAGCAGTTTTAGAAATCAAACAGTAATTAAGTAAGAAAAGAGGATCAAATGATGAAACAATTGACAGGTGCTCAGATTGTTTTAGAATGTTTGAAAGAGCAAGGCGTGGATACCGTTTTTGGGTATCCAGGCGGAGCAATCTTAAACATTTATGATGAATTATATAAACAGAAAAAGGATTTTACACATATCCTGACATCTCATGAGCAGGGAGCTTCTCATGCAGCAGATGGATATGCAAGATCTACAGGAAAAGTCGGAGTGTGCTTTGCAACCAGTGGACCGGGAGCGACAAATATCGTTACAGGACTTGCAACAGCGAATATGGATTCAGTGCCAGTTGTTGCGATCACATGTAACGTAGGAGTCAGCCTTCTTGGAAAGGACAGCTTCCAGGAAGTTGATATTTCCGGAGTCACAATTCCGATCACAAAGCATAACTTTATTGTAAAGAATATAGAAGAACTTGCAGACACGATCCGAAGAGCGTTTAGAATTGCAAAGACAGGAAGACCAGGGCCTGTTTTGATCGATATTCCAAAAGATGTGACAGCAGCAACGACCCTATATGAAAAATACAAACCAGCGAAGATCATACGTTCCAGTGAATATATCAAAGAAGTAGATATCCAGAATGCGATCAGCATGATCAGAGAAGCAAAACGACCATATATCTTAGTTGGTGGTGGAGCTGTGATCTCTGATGCAGCAGATGAATTAAAAGAATTTGCAGAGAAAGTAGATGCACCAGTATGCGATACCCTCATGGGAAAAGGAGCATTTAATGGTACGGATGAACGCTATAGTGGAATGCTTGGAATGCACGGAACAAAAGCATCAAATCTTGGAGTATCTCACTGTGACCTTCTGATCGCAGTCGGAACAAGATTTAGTGACCGAGTTTTAGGAAATCCAAAAACATTTGCAAAAAATGCAAAGATTTTACAGATTGATGTTGACCCAGTCGAGATCAACAAGAATATTTGTGTATCAGCTTCTATCATCGGAGATGTAAAAGCAGTATTAACAGTGATCAATCGCCGTTTAGAAGCCCAGGAACACAAAGAGTGGCTTGATACGGTCAAAGAATATAAAGAAAAGTATCCATTAACTTATGATAAAGGACGATTAACATGTCCTGAGATCATGGAAGCGATTTATGATATTACAAAAGGTGAGGCAGTCATTACAACGGAAGTTGGACAGCATCAGATGTGGGCCGCTCAGTTTTATAAATATGATAAACCACGTAAATTCTTGACATCTGGTGGTCTTGGAACAATGGGATACGGCCTTGGAGCCAGCCTTGGAGCCAAAGTTGGTAATCCAGATAAGATCGTAGTAAACATTGCAGGAGATGGATGTTTCCGTATGAATTTAAATGAGCTTGCGACAGCCTCGCGATACAACATTCCAGTGATCGAAGTTATTATCAATAACAGCGTGTTAGGAATGGTAAGACAGTGGCAAGATCTGTTTTATGAAGAAAGATATTCGTATACAACACTTCAGGACAAAGTAGACTTTGTGAAAGTTGCAGAAGGACTTGGGGTGCAAGCTAAGAAGATCACGGATATCGAACAATTCAAAGATGCATTCAAAGAAGCTTTAAATGCAGGAGAACCAGTAGTTCTCGATTGTCATATTGACTTAGATGACAAAGTATGGCCGATGGTTAATCCAGGAGGTTCTATTGAAGATGCATTTGATAAATCGGATCTTGAGGCGCAGGCAAGGTAATTTTTAATTTATTTTCATATAAAGGAGAAAAAAGAAATGGCAAGAGTATACAACTTTTCAGCTGGACCGGCAGTACTTCCGGAAGAAGTGTTAAAAGAAGCAGCAGAGGAAATGCTTGATTACAGAGGATGTGGAATGTCCGTTATGGAGATGAGCCACAGATCCAAGATGTTTGATGATATCATCAAAACTGCAGAAGCAGACTTAAGAGAATTAATGAACATCCCTGATAATTACAAAGTATTATTCCTTCAGGGTGGAGCATCCCAGCAGTTTTCAGCGATCCCTATGAATCTGATGAAGAACAAAGTTGCAGACTTCATCATCACAGGACAGTGGGCAAAGAAAGCATACCAGGAAGCTTCCAGATATGGAAAAGCAAACATTTTAGCTTCATCAGAAGATAAAACATATACATATATTCCAGATTGTTCTGACCTTCCTGTATCAGAAGATGCAGATTATGTATATGTATGCTATAACAACACGATCTATGGAACAAAATATCAGCAGATTCCAAATACAAAAGGTAAAATCCTTGTTGCAGATATGTCTTCCTGCATTTTATCTGAGCCAGTTAATGTAGAAGACTTTGGAGTGATCTATTTTGGAGTACAGAAAAACGTTGGACCAGCAGGAGTTGTAGTTTGTATCGTACGTGAAGATCTGATCACAGATGATGTGTTAGAAGGAACACCAACCATGTTAAAATGGAAAACACAGGCAGATGCAGATTCACTGTATAACACACCTCCATGCTACGGAATCTATATCTGTGGAAAAGTCTTCAAATGGTTAAAGGACCAGGGTGGACTTACTGCAATGAAGAAACGTAACGAAGAAAAAGCAAAGATCTTATATGATTTCTTAGACCAGAGTGAAATGTTTAAAGGAACAGTTGTGAAAGAAGACCGCTCTTTAATGAACGTTCCATTTGTAACAGGAGACAAAGATCTGGATGCCAAATTCGTAGCTGAAGCAAAAGAAGCAGGATTTGAGAACCTAAAAGGACATCGTACAGTTGGTGGAATGCGTGCAAGTATTTATAACGCAATGCCAAAAGAAGGTGTTGAGAAATTAGTAGCATTTATGAAGAAGTTTGAAGAAGAGAACAAATAAGGAGGAGCCATGTATACAGTAAAATGCTTAAACCCGATCGCAAGTAAAGGACTAGATTTATTTACAGAAGATTTTAAAGTGATTGATGACTTAGATAAAGCAGATGCAGTTTTAGTAAGAAGTGCAGCTATGCACGATCTTACAGTTCCAGAAAGCCTTCTTGCAGTTGCAAGAGCTGGAGCAGGAGTTAACAATATTCCATTAGATGAATATGCAAAGAAGGGAATCGTAGCATTCAACACACCAGGAGCGAATGCTAATGGTGTAAAAGAACTTGTTGTTGCAGGACTTTTACTTGCATCTCGTGATATCATCGGTGGATATAACTGGGTTAAGGAAAATGCATCCGAAGAGAACCTTGCAAAACTTGTTGAGAAACAGAAAAAACAGTATGCAGGTAACGAATTAAAAGGAAAAAGTATCGGAGTTATCGGACTTGGAGCAATCGGTGTTTTAGTAGCAAATATCTGCAATCGTCTTGGAATGAAAGTTTATGGATATGATCCATATGTATCCGTACGTTCTGCATGGAGCTTATCAAGAATGGTAAAACATATCGCTTCCATTGACGAATTATTTGAGACATGTGATTATATTACAATTCACGTTCCATACATGGATTCTACAAAAGGAATGATCAACAAAGAAGCTATCGATAAGATGAAAGACGGAGTTACATTATTAAACTTCGCCAGAGGAGAACTTGTTGATAATAAGGCAGTGATCGAAGGATTAGCATCAGGAAAAGTAAAACATTATGTAACAGATTTCCCAAGTGCAGAAATCGCTGGAGTAGATAAAGTGATCACAATTCCACACTTAGGAGCATCTACAGAGGAATCAGAAGAAAACTGTGCAGAGATGGCAGTGGATCAGTTGATGAATTATTTAGAGAATGGTAATATTGTCAATTCAGTAAACTATCCAAACTGTGATCTTGGAGAAGCAAGTGGAGCAGCTCGTATTACAGTACATCATAAGAATCTTCCAAATATGATCGGTCAGTTAACAGCGATCTTGGCAGCAGATGGACATAACATTTCCAATATGTTAAATAAATCCAAAGGTGAATGGGCTTATTCTATGTTTGACATGGAAAAGAAAGCACCAACAGAAGAGACAATCAAGAAAATGGAACAGATCGACGGAGTCGTTCGTGTTCGTGTACTATAGGAGAGAAAAAATGAGTGAAAAATTAAGAGTTGGTATTTTAGGTGCAACTGGAATGGTTGGACAGCGTTTTATTTCATTACTTGAGAATCATCCATGGTTTGAAGTTACAACATTAGCAGCAAGCCCTCGTTCTGCTGGAAAGACATATGAAGAAGCAGTTGGTGGACGTTGGAAAATGGATACTCCAATGCCAGAAGCAGTAAAATCTATGATCGTAAAAAACGTCAATGAAGTAGAAGAAGTTGCTTCTCACGTAGATTTTGTATTTAGTGCAGTAGATATGTCTAAAGACGAGATCAAAAAGATCGAAGAAGACTATGCAAAAACAGAAACACCAGTTGTATCTAACAACAGTGCTCATCGCTGGACACCAGATGTACCAATGGTAGTACCGGAGATCAACCCAGAACACTTCGAAGTGATCGAAAGCCAGAAGAAACGTTTAGGAACAACAAAAGGTTTCATAGCAGTAAAACCTAACTGCTCTATCCAGAGTTATGCACCAGTTTTAACAGCATGGAAAGAATTTGAACCATATGAAGTTGTTGCTACAACATATCAGGCAATTTCTGGAGCAGGAAAAACTTTCAAAGATTGGCCAGAGATGGAAGGAAACATCATTCCATACATCGGTGGAGAAGAAGAAAAGAGCGAACAGGAGCCTCTTCGTTTATGGGGACATATTGAAGACGGTGTGATCGTGAAAGCTGAAACACCAGTGATCACAACACAGTGTATCCGTGTACCAGTATTAAACGGACATACAGCAGCAGTCTTCGTTAAATTCAAGAAGAAACCAACAAAAGAACAGTTGATCGAGAAATTAGTAAACTTCAGCGGACTTCCACAGGAATTAGAACTTCCAAGTGCTCCAAAACAGATGATCCAGTACTTAGAAGAAGATAACCGCCCACAGGTAAGAGAAGATGTTGATTACGAAAATGGAATGGGAATCTCTGTTGGACGTTTAAGAGAAGATACTGTATACGATTATAAATTTGTAGGACTTTCTCATAACACAGTTCGTGGAGCAGCAGGTGGAGCTGTTTTATGTGCTGAGACATTAAAGGCAAAAGGATATATTACAAAAAAATAAGTATTGTAATGAATAGATAAACTTGCTATGATAAGAAACACGTAGAAATACGTGTTTCTTTTATGTTAAGCATATGTGTAAAATGAATATCAAAAGAAACACAAGAGAAAAAGAGGAGAGTTTATGTTAGCACAAATACAAGCGATGTTCGCAGTAGTGGACTTGGGCAAGATTAACTGGAATCAGTTTTTAGAAAAATATCTGGAGATTGCAATGAGTATCATAGGAAAAGTCATAGTATCATTTTTGATCATTGCAATTGGATTTAAATTGATCAAGATCTTAATTAAATTGTTAAAAACAACCCTTGAGAAGGCAGAGATCGATTATGGAGTTATCTCATTTTCCTGCTCATTCATAAGGATTGGATTGCGTTGTATTGTAATCTTTATGGCAGTTGCACATATGGGGGTAGAGGTAAGTTCTTTTATCGCATTATTAGGATCTGCAGGTGTAGCAGTAGGTTTAGCATTACAAGGAACACTTTCTAATGTAGCAGGTGGAGTTTTACTATTAATCCTGAAACCATTTCAGGTAGGAGATTACATCGTATTAACAGGAACCGACTGCGAAGGAGAAGTTGCAGCGATGGATATTTTTTATACAAAGCTTAAGACAATTGATAACCGAGTGATCGTCATTCCTAACGGAACATTAAGCAATTCAAATCTGATCAACAACACAAAACAGGAACGAAGACTGATCGATATTGAAGTTGGGATCTCTTATGATGCAGATATCAAAGAAGTAAAAAGAATTCTTACAGACATAGCAAAAAATGAAAAAAGAATTCTTGATCAGGATGGAGTTAAGATTTTTGTGAGCAGTTTGGCAGACAGTTCTGTCATGATGGGGATCAGATGCTGGGTTTCAACATCTGATTATGTAGCAACTAAATGGGCGTTAAATGAAGAGATTAAGATTCGATTTGATGAGGAAGGAATCGAGATACCATATCAGAAATTGGATGTTTGTATTAAAAATGAAGTAAATAATTGATGAATCGTAAATGCACAATGCACGTACCTGGACAAACAGGTGCTGGAGAGGGCTGTCGTTAACGGCAGCCCAGTAAATGATTTAAAGTATGTGCGATACCATCTTCATTATTTGTAAGTGTCACTTCATCAGCAACGTCTTTTAGAGCGTCGCATGCATTTCCCATAGCGACTCCATGACCTGCAAACTGGATCATTTCCAGATCATTTTCTGCATCACCAAAAGCAATGACCTCAGATGGATCAATGCCAAGACCTTTGCATACATTGGAAAGACCAGAAGCTTTGCTGGTACCCACAGGAATTGCTTCAATATAATAAGGAGCAGTACGGACAAAAGTGACCTGATCTCTAAATGGCATTCCGATCGTTTCTAAAACATCATAAGTTTTTTGCGGATCGACAGCAGTAAGAATCTTATTTAAATGGAAATCAAGATGCTCTGTCAAGGAAGGAACCTCAACATACTCCATAGAATCATTCAATGCCTCTTCTTTGACGCGATATCCATTTTTGTCTGTGACATAAAGAACTTTTCCATCATCAATGATCGGATTTACAGGATAATCTTTCAAATGTTCTAAAAGCTCTATTGCGAGATCATCTGGGATGTACTTATCATATAAAACTTCATTTGTAGTAGTATCTACAACCTTTCCGCCATTGTAAGCAACGAGCATTCCATGATGTTCATTTAGTTTCAATAAATCTCTGGCATGAAAAAGACCAGGGAGAGGACGACCAGAAGCAAGAGCAATGCGGATTCCCATTTCCTGAGCTTCGATCATGGCATTTAAAGTATCAGAAGTAATCTTGAGTTGGTCGTTATAAAGAGTTCCATCTAAGTCAACGGCGATTAGTTTGTATTTCATAAATTGTATCCTTTCTGTATGTTTTAATCCGTTTTTGTTGTTTGGTTCGTCAATGAATATATTATAACTAGAAAGAAAGTAGGTTGTAAAGTGTCAAAAATGGACGAGGAGTGTATACAACATACAAGTTCGAAAATATTTATAAAGATAGAATAAAAATCTATATATTAGAAATTAAGAAAAGCTTAAATAAAAAGTAATTCTTTTGCAACATATACTGTATACAAAAGGAGTATAATGCCAATAATCAGTTCAAGAAGGTTTTTTGAAATCGTTCAATGATTTTAAACACAGTATGTGAAAAGGAGAACTTTAAAATGATGAGAATGAAAGAAAATTATTATATAAAAAAATATTATGGAGATTTTGTATTACTAAAACGAGCAAAGAATAAAGAAAATTGCAAAAAAGTATTGGAAAAAGTTGGAGTATATGGTACTCTAAGAGAGGTGAAAGAAGCGATCATCAAAGAGATGATCAAAGATGAAGTTAACCATCGTAAGACGGAACCACTTTATAAACTGATTCCTTTGATGCGACAGATGTATAACAGATTTTACGAAGAGAATATGGAGTGTTGTTTCGTCGGATAGTCAGGAAGAACATGTCTTTGTTGGCATATTCGAATAATAAACAACCGAAAGAGCAGAAGGTTTATGGAGTGCCTTCTGCTTTTTCAATTTTTAAAAAAATTTTAAAAATGTTGTAAAAACAACGGATTTCCCAAATCATATCTATTATACTAACGATACAGTAAAGAATATGAGATCAAGAAAAGGAGAATAGATATGATTCGTAGAATTATTGAAATTGATGAAGATAAATGTAATGGATGTGGACTGTGTGCAGATGCATGTCACGAAGATGCGATCGGGATAGTTGATGGAAAGGCAAAATTATTAAGAGATGATTATTGTGACGGCTTAGGAGACTGTCTGCCAAATTGTCCAACAGGAGCAATCAGTTTCGTAGAGCGTGAGGCAGCTGCGTATGACAGAGAAGCGGTAGAAGCAAACATGAAGAAGAAAGCTGAAATGACAGCAAAAGATAAAATAGAAGAAAAGCCGGTATTCCACGGGTGTCCTGGAACAAGAATGAAGATCATGGATCATAAGGCAGAAGAGGTAGCGACAGAGCAGACAGCAACTGTATCTTCTCAGCTGTCTCAGTGGCCGGTGCAGATTAAATTAGTACCTGTTAATGCCCCATATTTTAAGGATGCGAATCTATTGATCGCGGCAGATTGTACAGCTTATGCTTATGGGAATTTTCACCAGGAATTTATCAAAAATAAAGTGACATTGATCGGCTGTCCAAAACTTGATGAAGGAGATTACAGTGAGAAACTGACACAGATCATTGCAAACAATGATATTAAGAGTGTAACGATCGTGAGAATGGAAGTCCCTTGCTGCGGCGGGCTGGAAAATGCGGCGAAGAAAGCGATTCAGGATTCCGGCAAATTCCTTCCATGGCAGGTTCACACAATTTCCATTGATGGAAAGATCTTAGAAGCATAGATGGATCATAAAAGAGAGTTCCGAAAGATGACGGGATTCTCTTTTTTCTTGTATTCCAGCTTTTTGTATGATACACTAATTAATTGATATGTTATGAATACGAAATAAAAATATAAGATAGAAAGAGAAAGGAAATACAGTGTCATGGGATGGAATAAAATTACAATTGATACATTGACATCAGCAGAAGACATGATCAGTTATGAACTTACAGAACTTGGTGCAACTGGTGTGGAAGTTGAAGACCATGTATCATTGACAGAAGAAGAGATGAAAGTCATGTATGTGGATCTATTGCCAGATGATATCGCACCAGACGATGGAAAAGCAAAGATCAGCTGTTATTTTGATGAGAATGAAAATTTAGAGCACATTACAATGCAGATTCAGGCAATGCTTGAAAGACTTCGTGGATTTATGGATATCGGTGCTGGAACAATTTCATTTGATAAGACGAAAGAAGAAGACTGGGTCAATAACTGGAAGAAATTCTTTAAACCGATTCGTCTGGATGAACAGATCGTGATCAAACCAACATGGGAGACATTAGAAGACCAGACAGAAGATATGATCGTTGTAGAGATCGATCCGGGAACAGCATTTGGAACAGGTTCTCATGAGACAACAAAACTTTGTATTGAAGGAATGAAACCATATATTAAGGAAGATACAAAGATTTTGGATGTTGGATGCGGAAGTGGAATTTTGTCGATCATCGGACTGAAACTTGGGGCAGGTCATGCGGTTCTTACAGATATCGATCCACATGCAATCTCAGCTTCTGAGGAGAACTTTGAAGTAAACCATATCAGCAAAGATCAGTTTGAAGTATATCAGGGAAATGTTTTAGATGATAAAGAGTTTGCAGCATCCTTAGGATCAAAATGTTATCCGGTTGTTGTTGCTAATATTTTAGCAGATGTTATCTCACCACTGATCGAGATCGTAGATCAGTTTTTGGCAGAAGATGGTGTTTTTGTAATCTCTGGTATCATTGATACAAAAGAAAAAGAAATCGCAGACAAATTAAATGCATATGGATTTGATGTCATTGAGACAAGAAGAATGAAAGACTGGGTTTCTATGACAGCGAAGATGAGGTAAGAGATGTACCGTTTTTTTATAAAAGAAGAACAGATTCATGACGGAATGATCGAGATTTGTGGAAGTGATGTCAATCATATTAAGAACGTTCTCCGCATGAAAACAGGAGATAAAGTTTATTTAAGTAACGGATCAGATTTAGAATATGAATGCAGCCTTTTGGAATGGACGGACGATACGATCCTTGCGAAGATCGAAGATGTTCATGGCATGGAAACAGAACTCCCAGTAAAGATCACGCTGTATCAGGGACTGCCAAAAGGCGATAAGATGGAGATGATCGTTCAAAAAGCGGTGGAACTTGGGGTGGCAGAGATCGTTCCAGTTGCCATGAAACGTTGTGTTGTGAAACTTGATGCGAAGAAGGCAGCAAAGAAGGTAAGTCGTTGGAATACGATCGCATTAAGCGCAGCAAAACAGGCAAAACGAGGGATCATTCCAGAAGTTCGCGAAGTGAGAAATTTCAAAGATATTTTAGAAGAAGTACAAGATATAGAATTCATGCTTGTTCCATATGAAGAGGCAAAAGGAATGCAGGCATCCAAAGAACTGATCAGTCAGGCAAAAGGGAAGAAATCGATCGGGATCATCATCGGACCAGAAGGCGGTTTTGAAAAGGAAGAGATCGAACAGCTTAAGGCAGCCGGTGGTCAGACAATGAGCCTTGGAAAACGTATCTTAAGAACTGAGACAGCAGGAATGACAGTTTTATCTATTTTGATGTTTACGATAGAAGAATAGAGGTGTTTAACTGTTAAAATAATCTTATAAAAAATTATAAATATATGTTGGATTTTATAATTTTTATTGGTAGAATAAATTATAAATATTATATGGAGGATTTGTTTATGAGTAAATATTATTCTATCAATAAATTTTCAAAAATATTAGGTGTATCGGCTCAAACATTAAGGAATTGGGATAAAAAGGGTAAACTTCATTCACATCACACTTCCAGTAATGGATATAGATATTATTCGCATGAGCAATTAAATCAAGTTATGAATGTAAAACCTAATTTAGATAGAATTGTAATAGGTTATTGCAGAGTTTCAAGTA